>OKEG01000051.1_pt1 | contig 80724 bp, 64 predicted proteins | sample 1614111 | NCBI WGS metagenome assembly OKEG01 (sample SAMN04436907, study PRJEB24849) | human gut metagenome | biome: human gut; feature: NICU; material: stool | host: Homo sapiens | place: USA: Saint Louis, MO | collected 2012-04-09 | reverse complement strand
CGGCACCCCCGCCGACGCCACCAACGCCCCCGGCAACGCCTCCAGTCCCTGAAAAGCCTCGTTTGCCGCTGCCCCGCACCGGCACCGAGGTGGGCGCCGCCGCAGCCCTGGCCATCGCACTGATGGCAGTGGGCGTGACGATTGTGAGGCGTCGCAAGCCCTGATCGCGGCTAAAGACTTGGCCTGAATGTGAGTGGCCCCTGGAAGTGACATGCTTCCGGGGGCCATTCGCGTGAAAGCGGATTCGCGATGTCCGCTCGAGTTCCAGCCCTGCCCGGCCCGCCGATCCGGTCAGAGCCGACGCCTCCTAGAATGAGCGCTGACTATCCATTCCTGCGAGGAGGGAAACCATGAATGCACCAAGTGTGCTGTTCGTGTGCGTGAAAAATGGCGGCAAAAGCCAAATGGCGGCAGCACTCATGCGTCACCATGCACGAGGTGCCGTGGAGGTGCATTCAGCGGGCACGAAGCCGGGAACGGCGCTCAATGAAGCTTCTCGCGCGAGCGTGGCAACCGTCGGAGGAAATTTTGACGGGGAATTCCCGAAGCCGATCGACCCACGCATCCTGCGCGCCGCAAACCGCACCATCATTGTGGGTGGAGACGCGCACGTCGAACCGATCGAGGGAATGCGCGGCACGATTGAAAAATGGGATATCGACGAACCATCCCTGCGCGGAATCGAGGGGGAGGAACGCATGGCCCTCATCCGCGACGATATTGATCGACGCGTTCGGGCCCTGCTTGCAGAGCTGACCGCAAGCGCCGAGTAAGCGAAAGGAATAATTGTGCAGGATAGCGCCGCACCCCGACTGTCCATCCTTGACCGCCTTTTGCCGCTTTTCATACTTGCGGCGATGGTCGTGGGAATTGCGCTGAGCGTATGGGTTCCGCAAACCGCGGAGGTGCTCAACCACGTAAAAATTAGCGACATTTCGCTGCCGATCGCTCTCGGCCTCCTCGTCATGATGTACCCGCCTCTTGCGAAGGTGCGGTTTGAAAAAGCGAGGAAAATCGTGCGCGACAGGCGGCTCATGATCCTCTCGCTGCTTCTCAACTGGGTGGTGGGCCCACTCGTGATGTTCGCTCTTGCGTGGGTGTTTCTGCCGAACGAACCGGAGCTTCGAACGGGCCTTGTGATCGTGGGTCTCGCGCGCTGTATTGCAATGGTGCTGGTGTGGAGCGATCTTTCGTGCGCGGACCGTGAAGCTACGGCCGTGCTCGTAGCGATCAATTCCGTGTTCCAGCTCGTCATGTTCTCGGTTCTCGGCTGGTTTTACCTGCAGGTCCTGCCCGGGTGGTTGGGGCTAGATACCGCCAGTGTGCACTTCTCCTTCGCGGCGATCGCGAAAAGCGTGCTTATTTTCCTCGGCATCCCGCTCGCCCTCGGCGTGCTTTCACGCATCCTCGGTGAGCGATACAAAGGCCGGGAATGGTTCGAGCACTCCTTCCTCCCGAAGGTCTCGCCACTCGCGATGATCGGGTTGCTTTACACGATCGTGGTGCTGTTTTGCCTCCAGGGCCGGCAGATCTTGCAGCACCCCTGGAGCGTCGCAAGTGTTGCCTTGCCACTGCTCGCCTATTTCGTGCTCATGTTTGGAATCTCGCTTATTGCCGCCCGCGCATCGGGCATGAACTATGCGCAGAGTGCCTCCACGGCTTTCACCGCCGCCGGAAACAATTTTGAGCTCGCGATCGCCGTGACAATCGGAACTTTCGGCGCGACCTCTTCGCAGGCACTCGCGGGCACGATCGGGCCGATGGTGGAAATTCCCGTGCTGGTCGCGCTCGTGTACGTGATGCGCGCTGTGGGACCGCGCCTTTTCCCGGGGGATCCGACGCTACCCCCCGTCTCGCACGTCGGTCGGGCTTGAGTGCTCGGAGCCTGTCGCCGCGGCGCGGTTAGTGGGTGGAGTTGGCCTGGATTTCCCGCAAGCTGTGCATGAGGGAGCGTTGGTCGATCCCGAACGTGTCGTGAATTGCGCGGTAGTGGGTGTAGATCTCGTTGTAGGCCTCGTGGGCGGTGGGGCTCGGCCGGTAAACGGTCGCGATCGCTGACTCAGCTTTGCCGGCGCTCTGCCAGGTCAGTTCACCTGCGGCGATCGCGCCGTGGAGAGCCGCGCCCAGGGCGGAGGTGTTCGCGGAGGACGACACCTCGACCGGCATTCCGATGACGTCGGCCAGGATCTGCATGAGCAGGGGGCTCTTGGCGGGGATTCCGCCGCACACGATGAAGCGGTCGATCGGAACCTCGGCCTCTTCGAATGCTTCGAGGATGATCCGCTGCCCGAAGGCCGCACCTTCGAGGAGCGCGCGGTAAATGTGGTAGTCGCGCGTGTCGAGGGTGAGTCCGACGATAGCCCCGGAGAGGTTCGAGTCAATGAGCGTGGAGCGGTTGCCGTTCATCCAATCCAGGACGATGAGGCCAGAACCGCCGGGTTGAAGCGCCTTGGCTTTCGACTCAAGGACTTCGAAGGTGGAGGTCGCGGAAATGGAGGCGAGGTCGGCGATGTCGGCCGAGGTCATGTTGCGGGCGAACCACCCGAAGGTGTCCCCGAAGCCCGCTTGGCCCGCTTCGTAAGCCCAGTGGTTGGGCAGGATGCCGTTCTTGACGACTCCCTGGATTCCCCGCGGGGTGCGGTGCTCTTTGGAAACGACGAGGTTGCACACGCTCGTACCCATGACGGCAACCATGGTTCCGGGCTGCGCGGCGCCAGCACCGAGGAAGGCGGCATGCGCATCGATGTTGCCGGCGGCTACGGTGACGTGAGTGTCGAGCCCGAGCCGCGCGGCCCACTCAGAGGTGAGCGTCCCGGCGCTTTCGCCCGGGGTGAGGAATTCATGCCCCAGTTTGTCGAGAACGCCCGCGAAGCCGGGTTCGAGCGAATTGAGGAACTCGGGGGAGGGGTAACCCCCCGCTTCTTCGCGGTAGTTGCCTTTGAAGCCTGCGACGGATGCTCCGCGCACCTCCGTGCCCACGAGTGTCGAGACGATCCAATCTTCTTGCTCGATGATGCGCGAGGTAGCGTCGTACACCTCTCGATCGTCGCGGAGGGTTTGCAGGGCTTTCGGAAGCACCCATTCGGATGAAAGGCGACCCCCGTATTGCGGCAGGAAGAGGCCGCCTTCGGCTTCGGCAGCGCGGTTGATTTCTTCGGCGTGGCTTTGCGCGGCGTGATGCTTCCACAGCCTCGCGTAGGCGAGCGGGTGCTTTTTCCAGCGCGGGGAGCGCGAGAGTGGAACCAGGTCGTCGTCTGTCAGCACGATCGTGCAGGCGGTGGTGTCAACACCGAGGCCAACGATCTGCCCAGGAGCCACCCCGCTTCGGTCGACAACGGCGCGCACGACCTTTTCGAGGGCGACGAGGTAATCGTCGGGATCCTGCAGTGCGGTGTTGGGGGCGAGCTTTTCCCCCGAGGCGGCGAGCGTTTCGGTCATCACGCCGTGTTCGTAGAGGTGGGTTGCGGTTTCGATTTCCGCGCGATCGGCAAGCCGCACCAAGACTGAACGGGCGGATTCGGTTCCGAAGTCGACGCCGATCGCGTATGTGCTGCTTTCTGCCATGTCACTCCTCTTCGAGTGGGTGTGTGCGGGGGCCTCGGGCGGGTGGCCCGCTACCCCGGCGTGACGTATGCTCAAATGAGCGCTCCATGCCGCTCACATGAGCACACTAGCCCTTGGTGTGATCCATGTCAATCACGGTAAAGTGCGGGGAGCAGGCGAGGCGCCTGACGAGACCAGGACATTTGAGGAGAGAGGCACCGATGGATGCCGAGTTGCCCGAGCCGCAATTGATTGCGTCTCTCGCGCGCCGCCACTACCTCGAAGACGTCTCCAAGGTGCAGCTCGCCAAAGAGTTCGGAATCTCGCGGTTTCGCATCGCGCGGCTCCTCGCCAAGGGCCGCGAAGAAGGCATCATCCGCCTTGAGATCATCGACCCGTCCACTGACCTGCCCATGCTCTCCGAGCCCCTCGCGAGCCACCTCGGCCTCCGCTACGTGCGAGTGATCGGCTCCAACGGCACAGACACCGACGTGCGCACGCAGCTCGGATCAATGGGAGCGCAACTGCTCGGCGAACTCGTGAAACCCGGGGATAACCTGGGCCTCGGGTGGGGGCGGACGGTGGCCGAGGTCGCGAAGAACCTCCGACACCTTCCCCCCATCACCGTCATCCAGATCTCTGGCGCCCTAGCGGCCGCACATGCGTCTTCGCCGATCGACAACATCCGCGAGGCTGTTCTCAGCGCCAACGGCTACATCCACGACCTTCCGGTCCCCTTCTACGTGCGCTCGCCCGAAATGCGCCGCCAGCTCTTCGAAACTCACTCCTATGTGCGGGGGCAATTCGAACACCTTGACACGGCCCTCGTGTCGATCGGCTCATGGGAACACAAAGAAACGCAGCTCTATCGCGAATTCCCGCCCTCGGTGAGGGCACGGCTCGATCAGGTCAAGCCCGCCGGCGAACTCGCAGGCATCTGGTTTGACGAGACCGGCAAGGTCCTCGCTCCCGAAGTCACCAGAATGTGCATGACTCTCGAAACTCACCACTTGAGCCAAACCCCCCGCGTCATTGCGGTCGCCGCGGGGGTGAAGAAAGTGTCGGCCATTCTCGGCGCGGCCCGCACCGGACTCATCACGGGCCTTGTCACCGACCGCGACACGGCCGAGGCTCTTCTCGACGCGCACTAGGGCGAGCGAAGCTGCCCGGTAACGTGGATGCAGACACCATCGTTACCGCGCCCAGGAGCCGCCATGCCGAAGCCTTTCGTTCTTTCCTATATCCGCAATCGCGCGGGCGCGTTCGTGGCGGAATGGCGCGATGCGGAAGGTTATGAAAAGGGCGAGGCGCAAGAGTTTGTGCGCGGCCTCCTTCGATGCTTCGGCATCAGCGGCCGCACGACCGCCGTATACGAGAAGCGCGGTGGACCTGCCCTGAAGGGCATTCGTTCAAGGCTCGCATCCTAGATGTCACGAATGACTATTTCTCCTGTCCTGAGTGTCAGGAGATTCGGCGGGTCGCCTGGGAAGAGAAAAGAGCTTCTTTTGCAGGTAAGACTATTGCTGATGTACCCGAGCTGTTGGCCGCTTGGGACGACGACCTCCCTCCTGAGGGTGTTCGAGTCGACGAGAACCACTGGGGTTCGGGTTATAGATTCCGGTGTCCTGCTGGTCACCGAAACACGCGTCAACCTCTCAGCTATCTGTTTGGGGGCTGTTCTGCTTGCAAGGCAATTAAGACCAGGAAAGCAAATGCGGATGCTGCGGCAGCCGATCCCTCCGCGAGTAGGTTGACACCAGAGATCAGCAGCCAGTGGCACCCCACCAAGAATGGCAATTTGCGCTTTGCGGACGTCTCTCCCGAGTCCCGTCGCATGGTCTGGTGGCGTGACCCTGTCTGCGGACATGAGTTCCAAGCCACTCCCCGAGAACGCGATAAATATGAGCGGTGGCGCTGCCCGGTGTGCCATACAATCCTTGATTCGCTGGCATACCACTATCCAGAGGTTGCCGAGGAATGGTCGCCAGACAATCCGCTCTCGCCGTGGGAGATCCGTCCGAACACCTCGCAACTGGCTGAGCCACCCCTTTGGGTATGCAAAAGCGATCCGGCTCATGTGTGGCGAGCCATGCCCGCAGCGCGAGTCAATGGGGCGCAATGCCCGGAGTGCATCGAAACAGGAAAATCACGGATCGAGACCGAGTACTATTCAGCAGCTCTTGCGCACTGGGGAAACGCGAAATCTGGTTCCCGCATTCATTCCGCAAAGTTCCAGACTCACTCCTCCTGGACTGTTGATATTTGCGTGGATCTTCCATCCGGGAAACGATTCGCCATCGAATATGGCGGCTCGTACTGGCATCGCAACAAAGCGGACGTTGATCGCGTCAAGACCTTAGATCTCCTAGCAGATGGGTTCCTTGTTGTTCGACTCCGTGAAGCCCCACTCCCTTCGCTGAACATCGCACACCCGAACTACCGTGAAATCACCGTGTACTCCGGCGCCCAAAACCCTGTACACAATGTCGCAGTTATTGCTGAGACGATCAGTTCTTGAGTGTGATCGCCTGCGACCTTGCGTCCCTGAATGTGGAGGTAATGGTGGAGTCGACGCTGATTTTGGCGTGGTCGACGAGGGTGTGCCATAGGTATGGGGTGAACTCGATGTGGTCGATGTCGAGTTTGTCGAGTTCTTCCTGGTAGTGGCAGTAGGCGGCTTGCTGGTTGTCGAGGTCGCTGATCTGGTCGAGGAGCCGGTGGTACTCCTCTAGGAGGGTGGCGTGTTTGCTGGTGAGTTTGTCGAAGCGGCTCTGGTATTCGGCCTGGTCTTGGGCGATGCGGGCGTTGCGGGCTATCAGCGCGTCGATCGTCTCGGCGGTCGCACCGACGCGCGCGAAGAGTTGGTCGGTTTCGATATGAAGGTCGGTGGAGTCCAGTTCGGCTCGTACGGCCTTGTCGACCAGCTCGTCGACCTGGTCCCGGCTGGCGAGGAAGTGGTGGACGGCGTCGAGGAACGCGGTGGTGATTTGTTCGTCGCTGACGTGAGGGGGTCGCACACGGGGTTCCACCTGCGTATTTGTGGTTGCACTGCCAGATGCGTTTTTCGTATTTGGTGCCGGCATGCCAGGTTTTCGACCCGTACCAGACCCCGCACTAGGCGCACCTGATTTTGCCGGAGAACGTGGGGTCTGCTGAGGGGTTGGTTGACTCCTGTCCATTCGTGCATGCGGGTGGGGTGAAGGAGAATGATTAGTGATGAAGTACGCAGAAGAGTTCAAGTAAGATGTCGTCGCGTTGGTGCGGGCAAGTGCCACGCAACGCGAGGTGTGTCGCGATCTTGGTATCTCGAGATCAGCAATGTCGAAATGGGTCGCTGATGCTGACAGACGTGACGCTGGCCTGCCGGTAGCAAAAGACGTGACCCCGGGGCGAGGATGCGCAGATTCGTGAATTGATGCGTCGGAACCGGCTCCTCGAGCAGGAGAACGAGGTACTCAGGCGTGCGGCGGCGTATTTGTCGCAGATTCATATCACGCCCCCAAAATAGTGTTCCCACTCGTCCAAGAGATGGCCGCGCCCGGTGCCCGCATTCGAGTGCCGGTGGCGGTGGCGTGCCGGGTGCTGGGGTTTACGAAGCAGGCGCATTACCAATGGCTGAAACAGCCGTTGTCTGCCCGAAAGATTGCTGACGCGCAGATCATTCAAGTATTGGGTGAACTCCACGAGGACGACCCCGAGGGCGGGTGCCGGGTGCGCGATCGATTCCCGCATGAAAGCGTCGCTCGCGGTTCGAGCGTTGGAGAACGCGCTCATGCAGCGTGGCTGGGTAGAAGGCGTGGTGGCGCGTAGCGATAGGGAAAGCCAATTTCGGAGTCGGAAGTTCCAGAAGGCGCTTAAGAAGCACAAGTTGAAAGGTTCGATGGAGCGTGTGGGGATAACGCAGCCATGGAGTTATTTTTCAGTTTGTTGCAGAAGAACGTGCTTGATCGGCAGCCGTGGCGTACCCGGCAAGAGCTCAGGCTCGCCATCGTGCACTGGGTTGAAGCGAAGTCTCACCGTAAACGCAAACCACGGGGCCTGGGAAAGTTGACACCGGTCGAGTGTGAGGGTATAAAGAGAGATGTAGTCGGTTTGGCTGCCTAATAGTGGAAACCCGAGTCAACCAAACCTTCAGCAGACCCTAGTTAGTTTTTTTTGCAGTACCCCTTGTTGGGTGACTATCATTTGTTATGCGTTGATGGGGTTGCGTTGTCGAACCTTTTTGGCGGTCCTCTCCAGTACGCTTCTTGACGGTTGACGGACAACTGAAAGGGGGGGATGCTGAGTGGTACGGTCAATCTCGACAAAACTTCAGCAGTCTCCAACGCGTAGAATCGCGCTCACGGTTCTTGCCGCGTTCATCGCGGTCATCATGGTTTTCTGTTCGCAAGTGGTATACGCCTTAGGTAGTGGCGATACAAACGGCGACACCAAGGCTTATGAGCTAGAAGGTGTATGGAAGAACCAGCCAGAGGTTGTTACCTCGGGTCTCGATGTTCTTTCGATGGTGTGGCACCTGGACATCAACGATTCGGCGCCAGCGCCAGGCAACAAGCCCACTGCTGACAACCTCCTGTCTGTCACGGTGAAGAATGCGCACTTTGGCGAGATCCCCGCTGAATGTCTCAGTGGAGATAAGGGTGCTTCAAAGATTTCAGAAGATAAGCGCACTCTGACTTGTGACATCGGTGAGCGCGATGAGGGTACAGCTCAGATGGTGCTATCGGGTGTCAAGGTTGATGGCCCGGCTGAGTCGAAGGTCTCTGCGAAGGCAACCTTCCGGGGTCTTGAAGCTGAGCTGCCAGAGATCCCGATCGTCGCGCCGTTCATCATGGACGCTAAGTTTGATGCTGGCGCACCGAGCTCATTGACTGGTCAGCCAGACACGTACCAGGTCATGTCTTTCCCGTTTTCGTTGGCGCATTCAACGGGATCCGCGGCGGGCCCGGAAAGCGTCAGCTATGACATCACGATCAATGGTGTCCGCGGTGAAAGAATCACTACGCAGGATGTAGCGTGTGCGCCTATCGATCGTGTGCATTCCGGCTACCCGTACTCCGCTCCCGGTAAGCCGCAGGAACAGACCGCGAAGTTCCCTACGTGTGAGTTCACTCTGGTTGATCCTGAGACGAACACTTTCCGACTGACGTTGTCTGATCTGGATTATGTTTCGAAACGTCCTGAGCTTGACTCGAATGGTGTCCGTTTGCCGCAGGTTCAGCCGAAGCATCCGCGCGAAGTTATCGCCGCTGGAGAGCTGCGCATCAAGGTTCCGTATAAGGCCTCCGGATCTGATTCGAACCGAAACACCAACGTGACGCTGAAGGCATCGACGCCGACGTACACCGCCGTCGACGGTTCAACGAGTGAGGACGACCCGTCGAACAACCAGAACCGCGCCCCGATGATCCGCGGCAACTGGACCGGTGCGTGGGTTGTTGGGTCACAGTACCCGAAGGCATACCCAGGTATCGGATGGTCTGATACGTCTCGCGCACCCGTGGGTGCCACTGTGATGTCGGTGTCCGGAATCGCCCCTCCGCGCGTTGAGGGCTTTTCTGACAACTGGATTTGTAACACCCTGGATACCGAGCGCGTCGATTTCGTCAACGCCCGTGTTGTTGCTGACCCCTACGCGAAGCCGAACGTCTACTATGGCGAAAACGTGGACGGCCTTAAGATCCTCTACTACACGGGTGAGGTTGAGGACCCTAACCTTTTCAAATGCGGAACCGAAGAAACCCCGTTTGATGAAGGGAAAGATGAAAAAGACGGCTGGAGCTACACCAAGCCTGCAGATCTTTCCACGGTGAAGGCTGTCAAGTTGCGTGTGCCTCGCGATAAGGGCCACTTGTCGAAGCTCCCGCAGTCGTACTTCTACCTGGTTATCGAACAGAAGATTCACGATGACGTAGAGATTGGCGCAGACGTGTGGGCGTGGACTTCTGTTCTCAACGAGACACGAACCGACTGGACGATGGGTCTTGACGCGAAGATTGCTTATGACCGCGTCACTAACGAACGGGAGATCACTCCTGGGTTCGCATCCCCTGGCGTTATCACCGACGGGGTCCGCTATCCATATGCAGGCCCGGGGCGTGACCTTCTACGCGTGGTTCCCTCGCTGCCTGTTGTAGTCAAGGACGTCGCCCAGCCGGAGTATGGTCCGGGTGAGGAAGCTGACTATACGATTCGTTATGGCCTCGAATCCGAGGTTGCGAACATGCCTAAGGATCAGGTGGTTATTGAAGACACCCTGCCGGCGGGCATGGAGTATGTTCCGGGTAGCGCTGACGTTGAGCCTGACGTGAAGACCAACGCTAACGGCCAGCAGGTTTTGACGTGGACGAAGGATGGCGTTGAGCCTAATATCCGCGTCTTTGAGGACGGCAACGCTTACGTCATTAACTACAAGGCGAAGTTGCCTAAGGACGCAAAGCCTGGAGCGGTTTACACCAACGAGGTCGCGGCATCGAGCCAGGGCCAGACCCGCAAGGCGACAGCTAAGGTGACGGTGCCGCGGGCCGGCTACACGTCGCTGAAGAAAAACGTTGAAACGCCTGTTGTTGAGACGACTCGGAACGGTGTTGCGGCTAACGAGTGGACGCTTAGCCTGACGTCGAATGACCCGACACGTTCGAACCTCACTGACGTGATCGATGTGCTTCCGTCAAACGATGATTCCCAGGGTTCGAAGTTTGATGGCACACTCAAGGTGACCGGAGTTGAAGGTGCTGAAGGCGCGAAGGTCTACAGCACCACTGTGGACCCAGCTGAGATTGATGAAGACCCGAATGCCAAGGTCAATGGTGGCACCGGAACGCCGTCTGACATCTGGGAAGAAGGCGTGAAGGAGGACGCAACCGCGCTCCGCGTTATCACCAAAGCCCCGCTGGCATTTGGGGATAGTCAAACGATTACTGTGAAGACTGAGCTGCATCAAGCCCAGCATGGCGATGTTGTTGTCAACAAGGCCGTGGGTCGTGCTGAGAACACGAAACTGCGGATGCGTACGTCTGCGCAGTTCACGGTGCGTACGCCTGTCGACGTCAGCGTTGAGAAGGTGTGGAAGGACGAGAACGGCGAGACTCTTACGGAGACTCCGGACTCGGTGCAGGTGCAGTTGATGCGCCAGCAGGGAGATAAAAGCACCCCGGTGGGCGAGAAGGTTGTGCTTTCGGCCGCAAATGGTTGGAAGCACACGTTCGAATCGCTACCAGCCACGGTCGACGATGAGCCGGTCAGTTATACGGTGCAGGAAGACTCGGTTGAGGGCTACACCTCGCAGGTCAAGGTGGCGGACGCCGGTAGCGTCTTCGAGGTGACGGTCACGAATACACGTGAACCGGATCCGACACCGGATCCGACTCCTGAGCCGACACCGGATCCGACTCCTGAGCCGACACCGGATCCGACTCCTGATCCGACACCGGATCCGACTCCTGATCCGACACCGGATCCGACTCCTGAGCCGACTCCTGAGCCGGCGCCAGAACCAACCCCGGAGCCAACACCGGAACCAGGTGAGGAACCAACGCCGGAGCCGACGCCGGAGAAACCGGGGGTTCCTGAGAAGGGGCTGCCTCGAACTGGTGTGGAAGTTGCAGGCTTCCTCGCGATCGCGACCACGTTGCTCGGTGTTGGATTGTTCCTCAGGAGGCGACCACGTAAGCAGTGAAACTGCTGTGGTGAGAACCTGGAGGGATAAAACGAACTGACGGGTATACCTCTGCAGGCTACAAAAGGGCTGGGCATGGACTTCAAAATCCATGCCCAGCCCATTTCGTTGTTAGCCGATTGGTTCTAGCATTGGTTTGATGGTGTAGGCGATCGCGATGGTGTCGTCGGTGTCTGGGTTGGTCATCGCCACGCGCCATGCGTTCGCGAACTGGTTGACCTCGCTATCTATAGGGATGGTGCCGGAGATCAAGATGGTGCCTTCTTCCGTGTCGCCGCGTTCGGTGAGTTTCTCGATCCAATACTTTGGTGGCAGAAGCTCTGCGAGGGTTCCGTTCTGGATTTGTTTTCCGTTGCGGTCAGCATCGGTGACGAACGCTTCAAGGCGGATCGCGTCGAGGTTTTCTTCAACGTCCTTCAGGCGCCATGCTTTCTTGCTCAGCACGTCTGGGGACGTTTTCTTGCTCCAGGCAACGCCGTGCTCTTCCAACGCGCGGTCGGTGAGACCGCAGGCCACGGTGGGCAAGACGTCGTTGGCGGTGAAGACTATGGCCCACTTGGCTTTGCCGGATGTCATGTTGTGCTGGAGGGACTGCTGAAGGTTTGGTTGACAGTTTTCCTTCTGTTTTTTAGGCCGCGAGTGGTGCGGCTGCTCCCGTGATGGTTCCGTATCAATGCGTGTCAATTTACCGGGCGCGCGTTGGCGTCTCTTGCGGTGCTAGGTGCTTTCGATCCAGTGGCGATCGCTACGGAGAGCTCTTGACGGTTGGTCCAGGATTGACGGTTAGGGACATTCTTTTGCACAAGGGGCCAGAATGACTCTATGGCCGCGTTATCCCCATAGGCTCCGGCCCTGCCCATGTGGCCCTTGGCATGGTAGGTCTTCAATGCGGCACGAAAACTCCTAGAGCAAGGTTGTGAGCCTCGATCGAAGTGGACGATCACGCCACGGGGATGTCCTCGTTTCCTCCTTGCGTCATCTAACGCGGCCACAGCCAAACCTGATTTTATCCGCGCACTAGTGGCGTAGCCCACGATTTTACGCGAGTGCAGGTCTTTGATCGCACACCGAGACAGTTTTCCTTCGCCTGTCCAATGCTCAGTAATGTCGGTCACCCACGCAGTATTTGGGGTATCGGCGTGGAAGTGCCTGGCAGGCAGATCATCGTGGACCGGCCCACCGGCTTCTTCCTACGTGGTTTGCGCCTGGAGATCACCGAAGAAGATCTCAGCACTCGAGTACAATCGCCACACTCGTCGCTCAGAAATCTTTACCCCTTGAGCATGGAGTTCATCAGCGATCAACCGGTAACCGAATTCAGGATCATTGTGGTGGATCAGACGAATCTTAGCTATAAGCTCCTCGTCCCCTCCATCGTCTGTCCGAGAGCGGCTTAGCCAGCCACTTGTAGAATGCTTGGCGAGAAAACTTTAACACCCGAGTCGCGATCGTCAAGGTTGCCTTACCCTTTGCGACCTGTGCTTCCATGGTCGGGAAGATCCTTTTGGTTGGATTGTTTCCTGGCTCAAATAAGCTGCTGCAGCCCTAAGAACCTCGTTTTCCATTTCTAGTTCACGGATCCGTTTCAGGACAGCACTCATCTCTTTGGCCACCACGGGATCATTTGACGGGCTCATCCCATGAGCCTGCAGACGCGCGTCCGTCACCGCATCAGCTTTGAACTGCTCACTATAGACCTTCGGCATGATCAACATCCTTCCCGCCCCGCAACCGCGAAGCAACCCAAACGTCAACCAAACCCTCAGCAGTCCCGAGCATTTTCGAAGAATGTATCGGATGCAGTAAAGAGCTCTGGGAGATGTGAAGTATGCGGCGTTGCTGGTGGAGTGTTACAAGTTGATCATCGCATCCCTTTTGAGATTGACGGGTAAACATACCCCATGTTCTTGCTGAGTTAATGTCGCTGTGCCCTTTGTGTAATCGAGCCAAATCATGGCAATGTGAAAATTGTCCAACCTGGGCAGCTAAGAATCCAAAACCTGCGGTAAATGTATGTAGGCATCGCCATAAAATTACTTGAAAGGTGCCACCAAAGAGATTCGAGAAATTCGCCCTGTATTACAGGGTGTGGAATCTGTGAAAGCGTTTGATGCCCTGCGGCCATCTGTGTCTGCTCTACTTGTGCAATGGCTATTAGGGCTGCCCTCAAGCAATGGATCGAAAGTTGATAATTCCAGCGATTAGAATCGAACTCAGCGAAGTTTTTCAACTTGACACTTTGAACGTTAGCGGATCCCTCGACGCTCCTGCCGAGTGTGCTCCTGTATCCAGTGGCGGCTGGAGGTTGTGTCCGTAAGTAGTGATGTAGGTAGCTGTCGTCTCACCATCGATGCGCGGAAATTTTGACTGGTTCACTTCGACACGGAGGCAAACTCGGACTTTGCAGGGGCGTTTCCCCAGCTTGATAACCCAGCTCTAAATCCGTTTATCGAGTGCAAAATCGGTAGTCATCACGGCTGTCGGCGCCTGATTGTGGTGGTTCTTCGAACCGGGTTCTTGTATCCAACGTGAGTGCTTGTGCGAAACTTTCATGGCACGACGGGTACAAACAAGCGGGAACTACGATTTAGTCGCTTGATTGGTTCACTTCCAGCGGGTGAAGATCACTTGCCAATCTTCTGGGAAACGAAGAGCTTGCGGTAGTGGGGATCCCCGTCTTTACGCGGGTAATAGTGCCAGCCGATTCCTGACCAAAATTCGTCAGCGCCTTCGGAGAAAGCGATCAAGGGAAAGCCTGAGTAGTGGCTGATCAGATGCCTTGCAAACGCAGCCCCATAGTGATGTCGGCGAAGATCACGGCGGATTTCAAAGAACCAGATTTCTTTGGTCAGCACTTCCGAGTCGATCCCGATGTAGCTATCGGAGAGTGGCCAATCTGTCACCTCAGCGCGCCCGACTTCCACACCATCGGCAAGAAACTGGATGTACTCCTTGCCCTCCGGGGAGTCTTCGCCGACTCTTCCAGCCCTGTCGTGCCACCAGCAGTCATCGAATCCCTCGACCACCTGGAACGGCGTCACGTAGTCCTCAACTTGCTGAAGAACCCTCAGTTGTAAGCGATCCACCATTCCGAGAATACGCAAGCGCCCACCAAGTAGAGGCGGGCGCTTAGACATAGATACTGGGTTACTGTTTGATGGCTACTACTTGGGTGCTGCCGTCGCGGAATTGAAAGGTGACCCTGCCGTCGACATCGACGGTGCCTTTGTCGAGCAAAGCTACGCAGAGGTATGGGCTGAAGACCAACTGTTCAAGTTCAAGGTTGGCGGTCTCTTGCCTGTAGTAGTGGTAGGTGGCCAGCCGGTTGTGCTTGTTGTGGATTTCGTCGACCACGGCAGCGTGCTCAGCTAACAGCGCCTGGTGCTGTTCTTGGCTAGCGTTGAACGCCTTCTCGTAAACCTGTTGCTCTTGCGCGACGCGTGCGTTGTGGGCGATTAGTGATTCGAGCTTTTTCGCTACCTGGTCGATCTGGGCGATCAGTCCGGCTGCTTCGACTTCGAGGTCGCTGGTGTCGAGCGCGTCGAGTACGGCGTGGTTGACGGTGTCATCGGCAGGTGAGCCGAAGCGGAGGCGGATAGCCTCGAGGAACATGTACTTGAGTCGTTCATCGTTGATGTGCCCAGTAGTGCACATGGTGTCGCCTTTGTATTTGTGGCCGCAGCGCCAGATGACCTTTTCGTATTTGCTGCCTGCGTGCCAGGTTTTCGAGCCGAAGAAGTGCCCGCACTGGCCGCAGACAAGGGTGGATGAGAAAGGTCGGGTGCGGTGTTGGGCTCGCTGATTCGCGGTGCCTTTGGCGAGTTCTGCTTGGACGAAGTCCCACACTGCGGGGCTGATGATGGCCTCGTGGTTTCCGGTGACGTAGTACTGGGGTACTTCGCCCTCGTTGATGACTTGCTTCTTAGTGAGGACGTCTGCGGTGTAGCTCTTTTGCAGGAGTGCGTCTCCTTTGTATTTCTCGTTGGTGAGAATGGAGCGCACGGACTGGTAATGCCAGGTTTTATTCCCTGCTGCCGTGTAGGTTGCTGGCTCGTCTGTCAGGGTGTGCGCGATATGCCTGATGGAGTGGCCTTCCAGGTACATGCCGTAGATCCGGCGCACAGTTTTGGCTTGCTCGGGGTTGATGACGAGGCTGCCGTCTTCACCTTTGTCGTATCCGAGGAACCGAGAGTATGGGACGGTGACCTTGCCGTCGGCGAAGCGTTTGCGGTGCCCCCAGGTGACGTTTTCGGAGATGGAGCGGGCTTCTTCTTGCGCCAGCGAGCTCATGATGGTGATGAGGAGCTCGCCCTTTGCGTCGAAGGTCCAGATGCCTTCTTTTTCGAAGAAGACCTCCACGCCTTTGTCTTTGAGCGCTCGAACGGTGGTGAGCGAGTCGACGGTGTTGCGGGCGAAACGGGACACGCTCTTGGTGATGATCAGGTCGATCTTGCCGTCGAGCGCGTCGGTCACCATCTGCTGGAATCCGGCGCGGTGTTTGGTTGAGGTGCCGGTGATGCCTTCATCGGTATAGACCTTGACGAACTGCCAGCCTGCGTGGTCGCTGATGTAGCGGGTGTAGTAGTCGACTTGGGCTTCGTAGGACGTGACCTGATCGTCGTGGTCGGTGGACACGCGGGCATACCCGGCGACCCTGCGCAGGGTTGTTTGTCCAAGTGGAGCACCAGTGTGGAGCGCTCGGGTGGCGGGGATTGCTGTGACGGTGCGGGCCATTTAGCGTTCGCCTCGCTCGGCGCGCAGCCGCTCAGCCTCTGCCTTGGCCACGGCCCGGTACTTCGCCAGCGCTTCTGGTGGTGTTGGTGCTTGCCGTGGGTTGTCCAACCCGAGCCTTTTGGCTTCGGCCCAGCGAGCACGCACGAGTTCACCCCAGGCGGCTTTTCTTACTGGGGTCCACGAGCTCTTCTTCAGGTTTGGTCGCCACGTGTGCGAGCTGCTGGTGCCATCGGTGTCGTGGAACGTGTAGCGGTCTTTTCCCTGCACGTCGATGTGGTCGATACGCTCGGTGAACACGTCCTCGTCGAAGGCCTCGATACCCAGGACTCGGGCGATGAAGCCTTTGAGTGCCGTGTCAGAGATCTCGCAGGTGCCGCATCCGGTTTTCCGGCCTTTCTTCCGTTCGGTGCAGATCCAGTGCTCGGTGGAGATCGAGTTTTGGGTTTTCGGATTGCGTACGTTGCGCACGAACGAGCAGTTGCAGGACACGCATTTGATCTTCGACGTCAACGCCACAGTTTCTATGGACCAGTTCGCCCGGGCCCCGAGTTCGCGTCGGCGTGCAATCTCGGTTTGAACCGCGACGAAGGTGTCGCGGTCGATGATGGCGGGGATCGCGTTTTCCACCAGGTATTGCGGCAACTGGCCGGTGTTGCGCACTGCTCGTCCAGGCTTACCCTCCGGAGTGGACCATCGCCCTAACAGGAGGTCGCCGGTGTAGTGCGGGTTCTTCAGGATGTGACGGACCCATTCGCCGGGCAACTTGTTGTCAGCCAGGTGTGGAACCCTGCCGTCGGCGATGAGCTGCGCGGCCATCTTTTCGCACGAGATCTTCTTCATGTACTGGTCGAATATCCAGCACACCACGGCTGCTTCTTCTTCGATGATCTGGACGTCGGTGCCGTCAGCGGAGTCGGTGTAACCGTACAGGTGGAAGCCGTTCGCTTTTCCTTCTTCGAAGCCTTTCCAAATGCGCCACTTCACGTTTTGGCTGATTTGCTCTGATTCTGCCTGCGCGAAAGAGGCCAGCAGGGTGAGCATGAGTTCTCCGTCAGCGCTGGTTGAGGAGATGTTCTCTTTATCGAATCGCACCTCCACCTCGAGGTCTTTGAGCTCGCGGACGGTTTCGAGCAGGTCGACGGTGTTGCGAGCGAATCGCGAGATCGACTTGGTGAGGATCAGGTCGATTGCCCCTTCCCGGGCAAGGGCCAGCATTTCTTGGAACTGGGGTCGATGCGTGGGCTGCGTCTCTGCGTAGGCTCAACGTCTAGCTCAAGGGAATTGACCCCAGTCGGGAGTTAGGTTAGGCTAACCTAAGTGAAAGGGGGGTTTGTTGTGACAGACCGATCCGGTACAGTTCGACGCTCAGCTCGCGGAGGATTAACCGACTCAATTCTAGGTACCCGAAATCTCATGATGGTGGCCTCCCTGTCGGTGGTCGGCCTCATCATCCTCATCCCACTGAGCTACATCGCGCCGGCGGGTGCGGCTTCGCAGAGCGCAGTCTGGCTCGGGGTGTCCCTTCTCGGACTTTGGGTCATTCCCTACCTCCTTCCTCTGACCGTTGTGCGAAGGCCGGGCGCTTCGCTGCTGGCCGCGCTGATCATCGGAGTTGTGAGCGTATTTACTACTCCCACTGGGCCTGCCGCGATTGTCGGTAACGTCATTGGCGGGCTCCTGGTTGAGTTTCCCATGGCGTTGATGCTGTACCGGAAGTGGACGTGGTGGGCGTATCTGATCTCCGCCGCATTCTTCGGGGCATTTAACAGCCTGTTGTACCTCACGCTGCTCAAGCACGCGGTGGGAATCTCGGTATCGGGACTGATCGTGCTGGTGGGAGTCACGTCGTCCGTCATTGGCGGTTTGGCCGTCGTCGGACTAACCCGTTTGCTCAACAATGCAGGCGTAGGCGTAGACCATCGTGAGTGAAAGGCTGGCCTCCACTTTGAGCAGCGAGCAACGGTCTGTGAGCGAGTCCGCGCGGGCGCTCCTGGCGGTTGAGGATCTTTCCGTTCACTACTTGGGTCAGGACCGGTGGGTGCTGCAACGTCCAAGCCTGGTCCACCTGAGCGGTCAGGTAACGGCCGTCATTGGGCCCTCTGGATGCGGTAAAACTACCTTCGTCCGAGCCGTGTGCGGCCTTGTGCCCCACTGTCTGCCGTCCGAATACTCCGGCAGCGTTCAAATTGCCGGCGCCGAAATCGCCGACGCCACGGTCCAGTTGATCGCTACCAATGTCGCCTACGTGGGACAAAATCCGGATGCCGCAGTCATTACCCGTACGGTGTATGACGATGTCGCGTTTGCGCTGCAGAACCTCTGCCTGCCTGTTCCTGAGATTGATCGACGGGTACGCGAGGCATTGGCTGCGGTTGGTCTGGAGACCAAGCTGTGGGAGAGCCCATGGAGATTATCGGGCGGCCAACGCCAGCGCCTAGCGATCGCGGTAGCACTGGCTATGCAGCCCCGCTTATTAGTCCTCGATGAGCCAACATCGACTATTGACACGCAAGGCACGGACGAGTTTTACAGCGTCATCCAACAGCTGGTTAGCGATGGCGTGGGCATCGTGGTGATCGACCATGACCTCGACCCGGTCCTACCCCTGTGCGATCACGTCATAGCGCTCAACGCGCAGGGCGCGGTGATCGCGCAGGGAACTCCACATGAGGTTTTTCTCAGCCATACCGCGGAACTTGAGGCGTGCGGAGTGTGGCTGCCCCGTGCGTTACGCGACGAATCCCCGCACCACGCCTTGACCTGCGAGCAGGCGGGCATTCGAGTTCCCCGCATCACGGATATCTGTGGTGATTCGGTGCAATATCAGCGGCGCACCGAAGCAGGATGGGAAACCATCGATGCGATTGACACGCTCGACGGTGGAGGCAGCGCCACGGTAGAGCTGGCAGATTTCTGTGTTCCCGGACGTTCCCCAGCTATCTCTATGCGGCTACGGGGTGGCGAGTTTATCGCGCTTATAGGGCCGAATGGCGCAGGCAAAACATCCCTGCTCGCGGCGCTGGCGGGTCTCATACCATCAAAGGCACAACGCGCTACGGTCTGCGGAGAGGTTGTGCGGCGAGGGCGGCACCAGGTCGGCTACGTGTTTCAAAACCCGGAACATCAGATGGTTTGTTCCACCGTGGCTGGCGAAATCTCCACGGGGGATGTTTCCGCGTCTAAAGCCGAGGCTATTGTGGAGCAATTCCATCTCTCCCAGTATCGAGACCAACACCCGTTGACTCTCTCAGGCGGCCAGATTCGTAGACTATCGGTGGCTACGATGGTCGCCGAGAGCCGCGATGTGATTGTCCTTGACGAGCCCACGTACGGCCAGGACTGGGCGAATACCTGCGAACTCATGGCCTTCATCGACGAACTGCGCGCTGAGGGCAGAACCGTCATCATGGCCACCCACGACCTAGAACTTGCCCTATCACGCTGCAGCCACATCATCGCGCTACCTGCTGCCGTTAGCGAAACTCGTGAAAACGCCGCATCCGCAGCACCAGCGAACCCGCCTTCGCCGTCCGTGCCCCGTGGACTCTTCTCATCGTTCAATCCTGTGACGTTGCTATTGGCGCTAATCCCGGCGATGGTCATGGTGTTCGTATGCAAGGACCCGGCCGTCAATGTTGGAGTGCTCATCGCAGCGAGCCTGGCCATGGTAGCCGCGAGAGCGAGTCGCGCTCGAACGGTCATGTCACTGCTAGCACCCTGGGTCATCGCAGCTGTGCTACTGCCGGTGTTCCGCTACAACTACACCATTGAAGAGGTCAGCCCACTCTACAATTACGGTGGCGAGCTTGCCGCAGCGAGCGGTATCGGGGCACTGTTGTCCCTCATGCTGCTTTCAGGCATCAGCACTCATCCGGAAGCGCTGCTTCGCACGTTGACGACGACGTTCAAGCTTCCCTATCGGGTCACTGCGGCGGGAGCTGCGGCTGTCGCCTTCGTCACTCGTTTCCGGCAAGATTTCCAGCTGTTGCGCACAGCGCGGGCATTGCGGGGTATTGGGGCATCATGGGGGCCGTTAGCGCCCGCAATTCGATGGGTGGGTTCCCTCGTGCCGCTGGCGATCCTCGCCGTCCAGCACGGCGAACGGGTTGCCCTGTCGATGGATTCACGTGGCTTTGGCGCCTATCCGCGGCGCACGGAACTCCAACACACACCGTGGCAGGTGCGAGATTGGTGCCTGGTGGGCCTCCTTTGGGCCGTTACTGCGTTGCTGTGGTGGTGGCGCCAATGAACGTTTCGAAAGACTCGACTCGACAGGAGCCCGATGTGAGTATTTCCGTCGCCGCACTAATCCGCCCGGCCAAGGGCGCGATGGTCCTTTCCGCAGTCCTCACAGCCTTCGGCGCTATCGTCACGCTGGTGCCGTTCGTCGCCTTACACAACATGGCCGCGATCTGGCTTGACGGGCAGGTGCGCACCGGCTGGACCGGAAAGCCGTGGGTTTGGGCCGTGATAGCGGTGCTTTCGCTGTTCGTGGGCCAATTGCTCTACCTGTTTGGATTGGGTGTCACCCACGAGGCAGAAGCCAAGCTCCGACATCGGTTGCGCGGCAATGTGGTCCAAGCGCTGGGCAGTTTGCCCTTGGGTAGGGTCTCGCAGGTGCCGCACGGGGCCATCCGCAAGATGGTGTGTGACGATACCGCAGCTATCCATACTCTCGTTGCGCATGTTCCCGGTGATGTCACCAACGCCGTGGTCTCGATGGTCGTAGGCCTCGGGTATCTCGTGTGGGTCGATTGGCGACTGGCGCTCGCGCTCTTTGGAACGTGGGCCGTAGCGATCATGATCATCGTCAGCACGACCATGCGCGGCTATAGCGATATCACCGAGCGATTCGGACATGCCCAGACCGCACTGGCCGCAGCCACCGTCGAAATGCTTGAGGGCATTAAGGAGATCAAGAATTTCCAGGCCACCGATGCGACCCGAACGCGCTTTAACGCCGCCCGCCAGCAATTTTCTGCCATCTCCTTCGACTGGGTTCGTCGCTCCGGCAGAGCGATTAGTCTGCTCGGTTCGCTACTGCGTCCAGCCACGGTCTTCGTCACGGTCGCGTTACTGGCGGCGCTATTCGTCGCGCAGGATTGGAGCACGCTGTCGGCGACGCTGCCATTCTTCCTGATCGCTCCCGGTATCCCGGAGGGGTTCACGGTGCTAGTCGGTCTGATGCAGCATATCTATGAGTCGCAGCTGGCGGCTCGCACCACGGCAGAGCTGCTTTCCGAGAAACCCATGCCCGAAGGCAGCCGCACCCAAGAAGAGGGCCCAAACCCCGGCCAAGTTGAGGTCTGTGAGGTTTCCTTCTCCTACGAGCCTGACGTGCCCGTTGTGCACGGTGTCTCCTTTACGGCTGAGCCCGGAACGGTCACGGCTCTGGTGGGCCCGTCGGGCGGAGGGAAGTCCACACTGGCCCGGCTGATTGCGCGCTTTTACGACGTCAATGATGGCGTGGTACGCATCAGCGGTGTGGATGTGCGCGAGGCGAGTTTTTCGTGGCTACTTTCCCGCGTCGCGATCGTCCTACAGGACGTAACGTTGTCGAACGATTCGGTCCATACCAATATCGCGCTGTCGAAACCGTCGGCAACGCGCGCCGAGGTCGAGGCAGCAGCCCGTGCGGCATGCATCCACGATCGCATTATGCGTCTGCCCGAGGGGTATGACACCGTGCTTGGCGAGGTTGGTGGCTTCCTCTCGGGCGGTGAGCGGCAACGCATCACCCTGGCGCGAGCATACTTGCAGGATGCGCCGATCTTGATTCTCGACGAGGCCACCGCGCAAGCAGACCCCCAGTCGGAGCGTGCGATCCACGAAGCGCTCAGCACCTTGGCATCCGGGCGCACGGTGATCATCATCGCGCATCGACTCGCCACCATCCGAGACGCCGACCAGATCCTCGTGATTGAGGACGGCCACATCACTCAGCGTGGTAGGCACGAGGACTTGGTCGACCAAGCGGGGACCTATAGCGAGATGTGGCGGGCCCAAGAACTCCATTACATGGCCTAAGGAGAGACACGCTCATGTGGAAACTAATGATCAGGGTCGTCAACAGGGCCGAGTTGCGTACGTTGGTGGGCTGGTTCGCCTTCTCCGCTGTCCTACAAGGCATCACACTGGCGTTGATGATCCCCTTCCTTCGGGCATTATTCTCCCGCTCTGAAACCCTTGGCACCTGGCTCGTCGTCGTTGCCATCCTCGGCGCGATCACGGTGACGGTCGACACCTTCGCGATGTACCGCTCCTATCGGATCAGCGTCTATGAAGTATGCGATACCTTAATTGATCGCGTAGCAGATCATGTCTTGCAGCTGCCGCTTGGGTGGTTTAATGCTAAACGCGAAGCGGACGTGGCTAATGCGACATCCAAGGAGATCAACACCCTGTCGCATCTGGCATCAATGGTGATCCCGAACCTGTGCAACGCCTTCATCGTGCCGTTGGTGATGCTCGTTGCCACCGCATTCATTGAGTGGCCGTTAGCTGTGGTCATGGCAGTGTCGATCTTGCCGTTTATTCTCACGTGGCGGAAAATGTCGGCGGCAACAACCAGAGCCAATGACATGGAAGACCGTACCTCGGCCGCCGCAGCCGGCCGGTTGATTGAGTTCGCCAGGCTACAACCGGTGCTTCGAGCCACGGGTGCCTCGACGTCGTGGGACCCCGTACAAGAGACTCTGCAAGCCGACTCTGAGGCGACGTTGGCCGGGCTTCGGATCAAGGGCCGACCTGCCCAAGGATTCAACCTCATCGCTAACGTGACTTTCGCGGTGGTGCTCGCCTTGGGGCTGTCGTTCGTGACCGGAGCGCGTCTGGACCCGATTGCGTATCTGGTGATCGCGGCGGTCAGTGCGCGCATGCTGCTGCCGCTCACAAAAGCCGCGCTCTACGCATCTGAGGTCGATAACGCCGCAGTGGCGTTGCGCCAGATGGGAATAATCCTTGATGCCGCGCCACTTGCCGAACCTGATTCCGAGCAGGCACGGGAACCGCGTGGGACGTCGATTGAATTCCGAGGAGTGTCGTTTTCCTACGAGTCAGGCCGGCCTGTCCTAGACGATGTCTCGCTCACCGCCCCGCAGGGAGCAGTCACCGCACTAGTGGGGCCGTCAGGGGCCGGGAAGTCAACGATCTTGCGTCTCACCGCAAGGTTTTGGGATGTCGACGCCGGTAGCGTGACCATCGGCGGGGTGGACGTGCGCGAGATTCCAACCACGCGGATCATGGAGCTGACCTCGATGGTGTTCCAGGACACCTACCTGTTTGACACCACGATCCGGGAGAATCTGCGGATTGCGCGCCCCAATGCGACGGACGCCGAGTTGGAAGAGGCAGCTCGCAAGGCGAGACTTGATCGGGTGATTGAGGCGCTGCCTCACGGTTGGGATACCGAAGTGGGGCCTGCCGGGCAGAGCCTGTCTGGAGGTGAGCGCCAACGAGTGGCAATCGCTCGGGCATTCATCAAGGATGCTCCGATACTGCTGCTCGACGAGATTACCTCGGCGCTGGACGGCGAGAATGAATCGGCGATTAGCGACGTCATCAGTCAACTATCTGAGGGCCGCACTGTGATCGTGGTAGCGCACAGACTATCCACCATAGATAGCGCCGATCAGGTGGTCTTCCTCGAACCCTTAGCGGACGGTGCTATCGTCGCCGAAACCGGCACGCCTAAGGAATTGTCTAGTCGGCCCGGACGGTTCCACGATTTCGTGGCTGCCGCCGATGCGTCGTCTCGTTGGCAGCTGAGACACACCTCAGATTAGCGGACGCGGTCCCGGTGCCAGGCGCCAAGCCCTAAACCCACAGCTCGAATCGGAGTACCTCGACACGTTTGGCACACGTGGTGCTGTCGCGAACATGGCGCTAGTGGGATCATGTGCGAACAGCATCTCGCTGATGAGCGAGGGCGCTACTAATCACCAAGGGAGTTGAGTCCCTCATAGTGGTGTAGCGGGGTGGTCGTGCTGGACAGCAGGGCGGTCACCGCGTGATCCTCGAGTTTCGTCCCCTACAACTCACTCGCGAAAGGCCACACGATGACCGCTACCCATATTGTCGACCCTGCCGGGCTGCTTGGCGAACTGCTTGCCGAGGCGTCACCTGTTGCAGACTGTGATCAACGAGTTGCTGTCTGCGGATGCTGATGCGGTTGCAGGTGCCGAGTACGGCCGCCCAGATCCTGACCGACGGGCCCAGCGCAACGGCTACCGCCACCGGCCTCTCGATACCCGTGTTGAGACCTTGGACATCGCGGTCCCGAAACTACGCCAGGGCACCTATTTCCCTGAGTGGCTGCTGGAGCGTCGCAAGCGCGCCGAGTCCGCATTGATCACTGTTGTTGCCGACTGCTATCTCGCTGGAGTCAGTACTCGCCGGATGGACAAGTTGGTCAAGACGTTGGGAATCGACCGGCTGTCGAAGTCCCAGGTCTCTCGCATGGCCGCCGAGTTGGACGAGCACGTCGCCGAGTTTCGACACCGCCCACTAGGCGATGCTGGGCCGTTCACGTTCGTGACCGCCGACGCGTTGACGATGAAAGTTCGCGAGGGAGGTCGTGTGGTCAACGCGGTCGTCATGCTCGCGACCGGGGTCAACGCCGACGGGCATCGCGAAGTCTTAGGGATGCGGGTCGCCACGAGCGAGACCGGCCCGGCCTGGAACGAGTTTTTCGCCGATCCGGTCGCCCGAGGACTGTCCGGGGTCCGGCTGGTCACCTCCGACGCCCACCGAGGCATCGTGGAAGCGATCGCGGCGAACCTGCCCGGTGCCGTCTGGCAGCGTTGCCGCACTCACTACGCCGCGAACCTGATGAGCATCACTCCCAAGAGCTTGTGGCCGGCGGTCAAGGTCATGCTCCACTCCGTCTATGACCAGCCTGACGCCGATGCTGTTCACGCCCAGTTCGACCGGCTACTGGACTACACCGCCGAGAAACTCCCCGACGTCGCAGACCACCTCGATGCCGCCCGCGCTGACATTCTCGCGTTCACCAGCTTCCCGACCGAGGTCTGGCAGCAGATCTGGTCGAACAACCCCACCGAACGGCTGAACCGCGAGATCCGGCGCCGCACCGATGCGGTTGGGATCTTCCCAAACCGGGAAGCGATTGTCCGGCTCGTCGGCGCCGTCCTGGCCGAGCAAACCGATGAATGGGCAGAAGGCCGCCGCTACCTCGGCCTGGAAGTCCTCGCCAAGAGCCGCCTCAACCTGATCACCACACCCACAACCACGACCGATGCCGACATGCCCGCACTCGCAGGCTAAAACCCCAAACGAGAGGAAAACGCCGTTACACCACTACAAGGGACTTGACCCCCAACTTGTTAAAAGCTTTGTAGTTGACTAGGAGTGCAGATGGTCGTCGGCCCACCTGCAAGAACGAATAGCAAGCGGTATCGTCTACAGGTAGAGGTGCTACCCGCATCATTTGTCGAGACCCCGCGTCTATTCTTGCGCGCGAGATCCCGACTGGTTCACCCCCTCTACGGACGCCAGCCGGGTAGTGACGTGCCAGATACTCAGCGGTACAGCAGGCTAATCTCCAAACGTCCGCGGCAGCCGGAATTCCCAGTTCATAGCCGGTAATGACGCTATCCGATAGCGCCACTCCGCACTGGGGTCTTGTATCCATCGTGACCGGTTGTGCGATCCGGCGTGTGGCTGCGGCAACTTCCTTATCATCGCCTACCGCGAGCTTCGCGCCCTCGAGCTGAAGATCCACGAGCGGCTCCAGGAATTGAACAGTGGCGGCGTTCAGCTGGACCTCATGGCGGAAGATCTTGTGCACGTGCGCCTTCGCCAGTTCCACGGCATCGAGATCGAGGAGTGGCCCGCGACAATTGCCCGCACCGCGATGTTCCTCGTGGAGCATCAGGCAAACCAGGCCATGAACCTCACTCTCGGCTATTCGAAGCCGATGCTTCCCCTCCAGGATTCCGCCCAGATCACCGTGGGCAACGCATTGCGCCTCGATTGGCGCGAGCTCGTGCCGGCGGGCCCGAACACGTTCATCATGGGCAATCCGCCGTTCATTGGGCAGTACACGAAGGCAGCGGATCAAACGGAGGATATGAAGCTCGTGTGGGGCGAGCTTTACGACGGTTACCTCGAGTACGTGACCGCTTGGTTCAAAAGTCGAGCGATTTCTTCCGTTCCGTCACTGGCGGCCGCTTCGCGTTCGTGTCCACAAACTCCATTGCGCAGGGCCAGCCCGTTCCCGCGCTGTTTGGCCCGCTTTTCGACGTGGGCTGGCGTATCCGTTTCGCCCACCAAACCTTCGCGTGGCAGAGCGAAGTACCCGGAAGTGCCGCCGTTCACTGTGTCATTACCGGCTACGACAAGCACGAACGCAGCGCCCCGCAGCTGTTCACCTACAACAATGTCAAAGGCGAGCCGCCCCAGGTTCCCGCAAAGCAGATCAATGCCTACCTCGTGGATGGGCCGAACGTACTTGTACAGAAGCGATCAAAGGCGTTGAGCCCTCAGCTTCCGAAAGTTGCTTTCGGCTCTAAACCAGCTGACGGAGGCAACCTCATTGTCGAAGCCGATGAATATTCCGAAGTTGCCGCGGACCCCACCGCCGCGAAATATCTACGGGAGTTTCGTCAAGGTCGCGAAGTCGTTCGAGGCCTTGATCGTTGGTGCCTGTGGATGGCGGATGAAGACTTCGAGCCCAGCGACATCCAACGTGCACCGGTACTGAAAGAAAGAGTAGAAGCCTGCCGTCGGTGGCGCTCGTCGCAAACGACGGGCAGCGATGCCTATAAGCTCCGAGACACGCCCCACTTGTTTAGGGGAAATGCGAACCGTCCGCTAGTGCCTTACGTAGGGATCCCCGCTGTGGTTTCGGAAGCAAGAAACTTTTACACTGTGCAACATCTCCCGGAGACAGTTATAACCGGAAACCAACTTTTTACTGCCGAGGACCCTGACGGTTTCCTTTTCGGCGTGATTTCGTCGTCGATGTTCATCACATGGCAGCGCGCGGTGGATGGCCAGCTTAAATCAGACTTACGCTTCTCGAACACGCTCGTGTGGAACAACCTCCCGCTCCCCGCCGTCGAACCGGAACTGCGCGAAAAGATCATCGAGGCGGGCAAGGGCGTGATCGCGGCGCGCGAGCTGCATCCCGAGCGTTCTCTCGCCGAGCACTACAACCCCCTCGCGATGAGCCCCGCGCTTCTCAAGGCGCACGCTGCGCTCGATCGCGTCGTCGACAAAGCGTTCGGCGCGAAGAAACCGCTCCACTCGAACGAGGAGCGCCTCACCCTGCTCTTTGAGCGCTACGCAGAGATGACCGCCGCTGAAAACGAAGGCCCGCGGCGGTAGTGCTTTTGCGGGCGTCAAAGCGCGACTTTGGCGGTCGCGGCGGCTTCTGCCGATCGACCCTGCATGGCTAACATCGCCTAAAGGTGATATTATCGATCTGTGGCGATGTATATGGGTGAAGAAACCTCCCTCGAAGAACGTGAGAACTGGGTGACTCTCTTTAAGAGCCTCGCCGATGGTCATCGGCTTCAAATCATCCAGCATTTGCTGTTAGGCGAACACCGCGTGACGGACCTCGTCGAGCACGTGGGTCTTGCGCAATCGACAGTGTCAACGCACGTGGCCTCGCTACGAAAAAGTGGGCTCCTCGCAAGCCACACGCATGGCCGCGCGACGTACTACACCTTGGCGTATCCCGAGGAAACGAAGACGCTTCTCACGGCGGCAAAGGCCTTCTTCGACGGCACCGAAAAACTGAGGCAAACCTCGCAGCCGGAGAGCACGAGCCATGACTAAACCATCCGTGTCGCGCAGGCGCAAGCACTCTCACGAGGCACACGACCACAGCATCTCTGCCGACGCCGACCGCACGACTCTGTGGGTGGCCTTGATTGTGCTGAGCGTCTTTATGGTCGCCGAAGTCATCGTCAGCCTTCTGACTGGCTCCCTCGCACTGCTGTCGGATGCCGGGCACATGCTGTCCGACGTCGGAGCGATCGGGCTAGCGCTATGGACCATTCGCCTCGCCGCTCGGCCTGCCCAAGGGGCGTGGACCTGGGGCCTCAAACGCGTGGAAACCATCTCCGCCGCGGTCAACGGCATTACGCTCCTGATCGTGGCTGGAGTCATCGCTGTGGAGGCAGTCCGGCGTCTGTTCGAACCACCCGAGGTCGACGGTGGCCCCGTGCTCATCGTTGCCCTGGTCGGGGTGGTCGTGAACATCGTCGTCGCGTGGTTGGTTGCTCGCGCCAATCGCTCAAGCCTCAATATCGAAGGTGCCTACCAACACATTCTTACCGACCTCTACGGCTTCCTCGGAACCATTGTTGCCGCGCTCATCATCATGGTGACCGGGTGGACTTTTGCCGATGTCATTGCGTCCCTTCTGGTGTGTGCCCTCATGGTGCACGCAGCGTGGAATCTCTTGCGCGCCGTCGGCCGAATTCTGCTCGAAGCAGCCCCGGAAGGAATTGACCTCGAGGAAGTCATCACCCACTTTCTTGAACTTCCCCACGTGCAGCGCGTGCATGACCTGCATGTGTGGAGCGTCGCGAGCGACCTGCCGGCACTATCAGCCCACATTGTTGTCGACGACGAGTGCTTTACCGACGGACATATTCCCGAATTACTCGGCCAAGTGCAGCACTGCGTCGCGGGACATTTCGACGTTGAACACTCCACCTTCCAGTTCGAGCCGCCTCATCACGGGTCAAAAGAACTCTCCGTTCACCCTTGAGCGGGCAAGGAGCACTGATCCGGCACGCTCCCGAGCAACGGAAGGGGTGCCTGCAAGCAAAGTTCCTCCTTGGCGAATGAGATGAGCGTGAACTTGAGTGCCTGGGCTCTATAGATAATCGCGAAAGTCCGCCAGTTCCTGGCCGACGCGAGAGATGTACGTCGGCAGCGTCATGCCTGTCATTGACGAGTAGTGAGTGATCCGAGCGACCTGAGTGCCATTGCCGCAAGTTTCGCGGAGTTTGTCGAGTGACGCCGGAGCATAGAGGGCCTTGTAGACCTGAGCGCCGAGCCCAACGATGAGCGGGTTCCGGCTACCTAGAGTTTGGAGTTCCTCGCAAAGCCCGTCGACCTGCTCGCGCACGAAGCGTGGATCCCGTAGAAGCGTGTTGATGGGCATCGACTTGCTGCTTCGGAACGGCGCGAGCGTACCGTTTCGCATTTTCACGAGATCGGTAATGTACGCGCCCTCGAGTCCATTGCCTTTGCATGCCTCACGTAGACGCCTATCGCTTGTGCGACCACACTCTTCATGAAAACTGGCGAAGCTTAAGCGATCAGTGACGGCGGTGATGCCCGCCGCTCTCTCGGCAAAGTTGAGGGCGACGAGTACAAGATCTGTGCGTAGCGAAGGGAGCTCGGTATCCAACTGTTGCTGGCTCCGCACTTCTCCAAACGTGCGAACTACAGAATCGAGCTTCAATTGTGGAGCGCGGATGGAGTCGGGGCTCCACGGAGATTCATTCCACACGGTCCAACTCCCGCAGAGACCGTAGCGCGTGCGCATTAAGTCGAAGATTTGGTAATCCACTGACGAATCCCTCGAGATTAGTTCTTCAGTTAGTTGGCTCTGAGGGTAGCGTTGGAGAGGACTGGTTTTGAAATCGTTAGGACGTCCACCATGGCTACCGACAATACCCCCACAATCGATGAGTTTCGGCCGGTGGTGTTAGCCGTTCTTGCTGACGGCAAAGTTCGTGGTTTTCGAGAACTATGTGAACTTGTCGCTGATGCCGCTGGGCTTACAGCCGAAACACGAGGCGAGCGGCTTGATTCCGGTCAGATGCGCTATCGACACCGAATCGGGTGGGCATGCTCAACCATGACTAAAGCTCGATTGCTTGATCGCCCTAAGCAGGCGATGTATCAAATCACGCCCGACGGTCTGACGGTTGCGCGTCGCAATCTTCCTATTTATACCGGCAAGGATCTCGCGGAATGGGAGGCATGGCGCGAATACCAAAGCGAGGTCGCGGCCCGTCGATCGGCCGATGACGCCCCCGCCGGTGCGGTTCCGGAGATCGAACAAGATGCCGATCCGGTCGAGGCCATCGCTGCGCGGTCGCGGGACTTTAACGCTCAGGTGGAAACCGATCTGCGCAAGCGTCTTCAGGAAAACTCCCCTGAGTTCTTCGAAAAAGCCGTCATCGACTTGTTGTGGGCAATGGGCTACGGCGGAGATTACGGCGAGAAGCAGCATGTGGGTCGATCGGGTGACGGTGGGATTGATGGCATCATCCACCAGGACGCGCTCGGCCTTACGAACGTGTATATCCAGGCGAAACGCTATGCCGACACCAACAGGGTGGGAGAACCCGAGATCCGTAACTTCATCGGCTCTCTCGATGCGCAGGGCGCAAATCTCGGGGTCTTCATCACGACCTCATCCTTTCTGGACAGGGCCAAAGGAACGGCCGCAGGCTACCGCCACGGGCGGATCGTGCTGATCGACGGCATCCGACTCACGAAACTGATGCTGACCTACGGCGTTGGCGTGGAAAAGGCCCACGAGTTCACGCTCTTCTCCGTCGACGAGGACTACTTCGAAGAGGACATGCAGTAAGAAATGGCCTGCAGCGTGCCACACGCCGCGGGCCATTGCGAACTCACGTTCCTACTTGTTGAACGTAATTTGAGTGAACTTCTCCGTCTGCTCGCGGATGCCCGTTTCGGTTGGAAAGCGCTCGATAGAGGAAGCACCGTAGAATCCGACGATGCCCTCCGTGTTGTCGAGGATGTACTGGGCGTCCTCGGGATTCGCGATGGGGCCACCGTGGCACAGGCACAGGATGTCCGGGTTGACGCTGCGAGCAGCATCGGCAAGTTCCTGAACCTTTGTCGCTGCCTCTTCGAGGCTAAGCGCGGTCTGTGCCCCGATCGTGCCCGAGGTCGTGAGGCCCATATGCGGTACGAGAATATCGGCGCCGGCAGCGGCCATCTCTTTCGCCTGCTCGGTATCGAAGACGTACGGCGAGGTGAGAAGATCAAGCTCATTCGCCATGCGAATCATGTCGATCTCGGGGCCAAAGCCCATACCGGTTTCCTCAAGATTCGCGCGGAAAACACCGTCGATGAGGCCAACCGTCGGAAAATTCTGTACGCCCGCGAAACCGATCTCTTTGACCTGCTTCAAGAAATGCGGCATCACGCGGAACGGATCCGTGCCGTTCACGCCAGCGAGCACAGGGGTGTGCTTCACAACAGGAAGCACCTCGTTTGCCATCTCCATGACGATGCCGTTCGCGTCGCCATAGGCGAGAAGGCCCGAAAGGGAACCGCGGCCCGCCATGCGGAAACGGCCGGAATTGTAAATGACGAGAAGATCAATCCCGCCGGCTTCCGCCGACTTCGCTGAAATGCCGGTACCGGCACCGCCGCCGATAATCGGCTTGCTGCTCGCGACCTTTGCGCGCAGCGCTTCAAGGATTTCTTTGCGGGACATGTCAGTTCTCCTTCTTTCCCGATTGGTTGCGGATAAGTTCGTGGAGGCGCTCGGCCATCGCGCGGCCGAAGCCCTCGTCATTGATCGCACAGTCTTGCTCGTGAACGGCAACGGTGCTGCCTTCGAGGCTCTGCTTCACGGCGTCAAAAAGTGCGGTATCTGCTTCGGGGTCATGGAATGGGCCGCCCTCAACGTCGATGCCACTCAAGCCTTTTGTGGGAATGAAAAGCTCGGTGGGCCCCTTCGCGGCGGCAAGCTTCGCGCCGATGCGGCGACCCAGTTCGTGTGTCTCGGTGGGGGAGGTGCGCATGAGGGTGACCGTCGGGTTGTGCACGAGGAATGTGCGGCCCTCAAACTCGCTCGGGACCGACTCTTGTGGACCGAAGTTCACCATGTCGAGGGCGCCAAGGCTGACCACTTGCGGCGTTCCCGTACGCCCTGCCATCTCGAGCCGGTCGGGTCCGGCACTGAGCACTCCACCCACAAGATCGTCGGCGAGTTCCGTTGTCGTCAGATCGCACACGCCAACAATCAATCCCGACTCAATGAGCTTTTCCATTGCCCGACCGCCTGTGCCGGTCGCGTGAAACACGAGCACTTCGTAGCCGAGATCCGCGAGAGTCTTGCGAGCCTCATCTGCTGCGGGTGTGGTGAGCCCGAACATCGTGAGCCCCACGAGAGGGCGGTGCTCAACGGGGGCTCTCTTCGTGCGGGCTTCGAATTCCTTCGCCATTCCCGCGATTGCTGCGGCCGCATTGCCGAGTACCATCGCAGAAATCGAGTTGATGCCGGCAACATCCACGACCGAATACATAAGTGTCGTGTCCGTTTCGCCGACATACGGAGAAACATCCCCCGAGGCCATCGTCGAGACCAGCAGCTTCGGGAAACCAACCGGGACCGCCTGCATCGCCGGTGCCGCGACTGACGAACCACTTGAGCCACCGACCGCAAGTAGACCGTGAATGCGGCCCTCATCCGCGAGCTTCTGCACGATCGTGGCAGCACCGCGACCCATGACCGCCATCATTTCTCCGCGGTCGCGGCGCTCCCTAAGTTTCGCGGCATCCTCGCCGGCAGCGTCGATGACCTCATCGGAAGAGACATCCGCGAAATCGGCCGTGGAAAATGAGCCGACATCGACGGCGAGTACTCCCACCCCAAGTTCCGCAAGGTGCTCCTTCAACCAGGCATAATCCTCGGCCTTCGTGTCGAGCGTTCCTACTAAAGCGATGGTCGTCATCAGGCACTCCTTCGTCTTCGACTCACTCCACGCTACGCCTCGGGCTTGTGTGCAGAGTAAAAAGGGAGTGGCTTCTTTGAACAAGAGGTTTAGCCGTGATCGTAAAGGTTGCCGAAGCGAGGTTGCAGGTGATACCGAAGTGAGAGAAGCGGAAAGCCATCATCACGAGGTTCCGGCCTAGCTCGAACCTTCGCACCGGTTCTGAGAGGCGGCATGCCGCGGCGTCTCTTCATCGACCTCATGCGGCTTCGAAAGACTCCGCATTGCGTCGTGCGGGATCACCAAGAGCTTCTTTCCTGATTAGAAAGTTGACGACCAGGGAGCTTCGCGGGGCGGAGTCGCTACCATCCCCGCTCCTTGCCTCAGGCCGCGAGCAATGGTCGTAAAAGATTCGAAATCTGCTCGTTGATGGGCGTGCTCGAATGGAGATCCAAGCGGTCAATGATGGCCTGACGAACGTCGGGCGCCAGCACTTCCAGGAACGCGCCGGGTCCAAGTCTTTCTGGTCCAAGTTCTTCGGGCGAGAAGCCAGCTTCGGCTTTAGCTTGGAGTTCGGCGATTCCCTCGGGTGTAAATCCGGGTACAGTGTCAACGACTTCGTAGCTCATCGCTTCCTCCTTGGCATGTGCACCTTTCGAACCGGCATTGCGTGAATCACCATCCAGCGGCCGCTTCGATCGCGAATGGCAATGAGTTCGAGCATCCGGGCCGACCGATCGAAACCGAGACAAAGAACCTTACGAGGATCTTCGTCGAGGACCCACTCCCGGGTTCTTGCGGCGAACGCACATGAGACGTCTTCAGGTGTGCATCCATGTTTGAGAGCAGAGGTGTGGATGCGCGGCTCGAACACGGGGCTCCCTTCCCGCTAAGGCCACGTGAACGGCCTCAACTTCAGCTTAGGTTCGAGGGAAGCGACTGGCAACCATCCCCCAGCCGATATCTCAATCATCTTGTGCAGGAAGAGAGGTATCAATGCACAGGTGGAAAATGTGGAAAACGTTGGTGGGAGAATTGCGGGAGAGTCACGTGCATGTCGAGGCATCCGGTTAAGGCCCGGCAAGCGTCGGAAACAAAACTGCGAACGACATGGTTGCCTGCCCACCCAACTGGACCACCATCCAGCGGCCGCGGAAACGCTGTGCGCCCGCGCCGTGACGGAGCACTCAGGTTTGTTATCTGTTCGTGATGTTAACTGGGTCCCGCAAGGGGAGCTCGAACAGCTTGTAGGCCACGAACTTGACGATTCGGGAGAGCTAGATGTTTTACGACATCGACGACAAGGCCGTGCGCGGCACGATTTCGAATACCAGGGGAACCGTCCCCGCGATCGAATCATCCAACAGAGATCTCAAGAACGGCGCGTCGGACTTGGGGGGATCGCTGCTGCACAGCAAACAAACGTCGGCTGCGCTCGCGGGGGACGTTGCGTCAGCTTTCGAATCGGCGGGTCAGGCGCTCGTGGAAATGGTGAATAACAACATCGATTCCACGGACGACGCAGTGCAGAAGTACACCCAGGGCGATCAGCTCATGTGCACGGCGGCTAATGCTGGTAACCAGCAGGCCCATGTGAGCGATATGCCCGGCATGCAGTGAAGATGATCGGCGAGTGAGGAACTGCAATGACTTTTGACGTACCAGAAATCGAAGACCCGTCGATCGTGACCGGTGGTGCCTCGGAGATCCGCACCGCTGGCGAGAATGTCCAACAGAAGATGAGGGACACCTCGAATGCATGGCAGCCCATCAGCGGGCAGTACCACGCGCCGGAGGATGGTCAGGTGCACCGCGCCATGAGGACCCCCGAAGAAATGGCTGACGAAATTATGAAGTCGGCCGGCAAGGTTGCCGACGGTTTGGATGCCTATGCGGACAAACTGGGGCCGCTCAGGACGCGAAAGACTGACCTCGAAGACGAGATCAAAGAGTACGAAGCGGCGAAGGCGCTAGCGGACCCCACTGACGCTGCTGCTCAGGCCTCCCTTGCCGCGTGGGAGCTGAGATTGCAGAATAAGTGCACCAAGCTGCGGATTGACCGTGATGCGGCGGATTCGGCGTGCGCGAGCTCGATCAGAAACACGACCGAGAGCGCCGGCGCCGTGATCGGGAAAAAGCTCCTGGGGGCTATCACCCGCGGAAACAATATTGAAGGTGCCATGGGGGCGCTGCTCCAGTTCGGGAAGCTCGGTACAGACTTCGTCAAGTACTACAGCACGTACTTTTTCTATACGAACGGCAGCATCAAGATTCGGCAGGGGTGGGCACCCAAGCTTCTGCAAGATATCGCCAAGAAGGGCAAGTTCGGCAAGGGGCTCGTTAAGGGCCTGACCGGCTGGGACGCGGATGCCGTTACCAATGGTGGTCAGTTCCTCGCGAAGAACTCGCCGATGAACCCCCTGGCCAAGCCCAATTCGTTCGGTGGCGCGCTCCAGGCTGTCATCGGCCGCAGCATGCTCAAGCTTGAAGGCAAGCATTCGCGAGTGCCGCACGCTCACAGCCAGGGCCTCACCAAGGCCAAGTGGGGCAAGATTGCTAAGGGCGCGAAGGTCGCATCCCGGTTCGGCACGGGGATCTCGGCTGCGACTACCGCGATGGACTCGTGGCAAACCGACTCCAAGGTTCATCCGAACATGGGCAAGGTGGAAAAGGGCGTGCGCGCAGGTGTGTCCGCTGGGGGCGCTACGGCAGGCGGCTGGGCCGGCGGTAAGGCCGGTGCGGCCATGGGTGCCGCGATCGGTTCCTTCGGTGGCCCGGTTGGTACCGTGGTGGGCGGTGTTGCCGGCGGCATCATCGGCGGCGTCGCTGGCGGAGCGGCAGGTGGTTGGCTTGCGAACAAGGTGAAGGATCCCATTGGCAATCTCTTCGACTGACGCGCAAAAAACACCGAGCTACGGCGATGTGCATAGTTCGCGTAAGTTGAAAACGAGGATGTGAGGAGAGGCAATGCCCGATTCGGGTAAGGCAGTACCCGCAGAGATGACGACCTATACGCACCCGGACATGGTCGTCGATGTGTTCGCACCTCGCGGGTGGGAAGAAGACACGTCGGGAGCTGACCGAGGCGTCTTCATTTACCTTTCGGATGAAATCTGGAACGAGCAGTTCCGCCCGAACATCGTGCTCATCCAGAGGAAGGCCGAGGCGGGCATCGAGACCCTGGAAGGGCTCGCGGCGATCCAGGACGAGGTCGAGGATTCCTACGCGGATACGCTCGACGAATACCGGCTCATGCATCTTGATGCGGACACCGTCGGCGTTCAGGGCGTGCCGGGGCTGCAACGCATTGCGACGTACACCAACCCCGACGGCATCCCGCTGGTGATGTTCCAGTGGACCGCGGTGCACAACGGCGTCCACGTTGACCTCACCATCACGTACCCCACCGAGCTGCTGGGCGAGAGAGCGCAGCTGATCTTGAACATGGGGCACAGCCTGCTGTGGAAGGAGTCGGCACAGTGACTGAGCAGATCAACACGGGCAGCGACGGCACAGCGGTGGAACTCGGCTTCGAGAGCTTCATGATGCTGCTCGAAAAGGGAATTCCCAACGAGGGCCTTCGAGTCGTTGACGTGAACGATCAGGTCGTGGCAAGTGATGGTCGCGTTGCCGACGGCACCGAGGGCATCTGGCGCACCCTCAAGGACTATCGCTACCAGCTTACGATCACGTCGGTTGCCGGCAACGGAGCGGAAGACAACCGCTTCCTGTGGCTCGGGCCGGACGGCTGCGTGAGCGCCCAGACCGTTTTGACGGGCGAGGTCTCTGCTGCGCCGAGTTTCGTGCTCAAGTCGCATCAGCTCTCGAGCAGGTACACCGTGCTTTATGATCTCGCGGATCTCACGCCCGTCGCCGACAAAGACTTCACGTCGAATGACTCGGTGAAGATCGACGCGGAAACGTGGGAGAACCTCGTTCTCGAGCCCGGGGAAGAAGACAAACTCCATAAGGCCCAGCAGGATGTCGCCGCGACCGTGCGCGAGGTCTCACCGGGCGTGGCCAGCGACGTGACCCAGGGCCTCTACGAGCAGGTCGTTGTGGCCTCGGAGAAGCAGACCGAGAATGGCCCGAAGCCGATCGCGACCGCGTGGGTCTCGACCCCGCACGGCTACCTGTCCTTCTATTCCGAGCCGCGCAAGATCTTCGGTAGCTCCCACTACCTTCAGCCAACCGATGCGTGGGTGCTGTACATGATGGCCGCCCATCAGCTTCCCTCCCAGCAGCAGATCTCCGCGTGGTAAGAGGTGCCGTCGCTCGGCGGTGGCGAGAGAGGAGGATGGACGCATGAAGATTCTTCTGTGGGTCCTCATCTTCGTTGTCACCACGGCGATCTTTGCGTTCTACATGTTCCATGTTCGGTATCAGGAGAACGCCGAGTGGTACGACGACTACCGCGAGATTCCGAACCTATGGATCCTGCCCTATTGCACGCCGGTTTTTAGCGTCGGGGCGCTGCTCATTCTTCACGAGGAACTGGGGTATCCGGGCGGCGCGTTCGTGGCTGAGCCGTTGCGGATCCTCGGGATCATCACCGTGGTCATGATCCCCATCGGCATTCTCGGTGGGATTGGGGTGCCGCTTCCCTGGCCGTTTGCGCCGCGCTGGGTTGTCGAGCGTCGCAAGAAGGATCGAGCCGCACGAAAGCGCACAACCCCCGGCGCATAGATCTCTCGGACCGGACGCCGCGCGCAGTGCCTAGGTGTTTTGTTCACCCTGGGCGTCGATCGGGTGGCGGTGAGGCGTCGGTAGCTGTACTGTAAATGAGAACAGTTACCATTTGAGGAGGGGTTCATGCGGATTCTCCGCTCCACCTGCGCGACGCTCGCGGCTCTCACGCTCGGCCTCGCGCCCGCCTTCGCGGGGCCCGACGGCGACCGTACGGTCCAGACGAACGCGCATATCGACGCGCCCAAAGTCTTTTGGGACAAAGACGCCAAGACATTCCAGATCAACTCCCAATCCAACGGGAAAACGCTCCCGCTGGACAAGACCACGAACTGGGTTGGACGCGGCTACCAGGACGACGGCACGCAAAGCTACATCTTTGACGTGACGAAGGATCCGCGCCTCGCTTTCCTCGGCAAGGAAGGCGACCACCTCTACATGGCGCCCCACAGCCCCGGTCCGGGCAACACCCCGATCTGGTCCGGTTTCGGCGCCGACACGGCAGTGCCCATCGAACAATTCCAGGACGAGAACTTCACCATCGAGCTGACGGGCTTCAACGGCCCCGGCGAGATGAACATGTTCAACTACTCGAGCTACGGCAACCTGCCGGTCACGCACCTGTTCTCCTCGCACGACAAGGTCTCACGTGCGGTGTGGCTCGATCCGGGCACGCACACCCACAACTTCACGACGTTCACCAAGCCCGGCCGGTACGAGCTCACCTACCAGGCGAGCGCACGCAAGTCCGACGGCACCTTCACCGCCTCGAAGCCCACAACGCTCGTGTGGCGCGTGGGTGGCACCAACCCCGCTGATGAAAAGCTCGGCGACGTCAAGACGGCCTATGACAAAGCCGCTGGAGTGACCGGCGAATCCGCCCCGACCTTCACCATCGCCCCGCACACGGGCAAGAAGAAGGATGGCGACGAACGCCTCACGGACCTCACCTTCGATGCCGGCAGTGCCGAAGCAGAAGGCACCGTCGTGTTCTACATCGACGGCTACCACCTCGCCGAAGTGCCCGTGAAGGGCGGCAAGGCCACGTGGAGCGAGATGATCGGCTCGCAGAAGTCGACCTTCCAGGCCGTGTTCGTGCCCACGAAGGGCGCTGCTCGCTGGATCAGCGCGCCGCTCACCTCGAGCACTGGCCAAACAGCCACGACGACGAAGGACGCGGGCGACCTCCCCACGGAAACCCCCGACTCTGTCGCAACCGGCTTCCCCAAGGGAGAGGTAAAGGTCAGGTCACGCGACGTTTCGGTGAGCGCGAAGGCCGGCGACAAAGACACCCTGATGAAGCTCTCCACGAAACCTGCCGACGACTCCCTCACCTATCACGTCTCGGGCGGGTTCTACGAAAAGGGCTCCAAGTTCGCGACGTGTGACGTCGATGCCGTCAGTGGCCCTGGCCGCCGAAGCTTCGATATCGACCGCGAAGCATGCATGGGCGACAAGTATGACCTCCGCCTGACCCTCGAGCCGCTTCCGCGTGCCGCAATCGGCAACACCGAAGTCGCGGACTTCGGCCCGGTGACCGCCAAAGGTAAGGAAATCTCGACCCAGTTCTCCGAGAACGGCGCGACGGGCACCCCGGACGCACCGGAAGGCGGGGATGCGTCGGACCCGGGCGCCGGAGATGAAGGGGCCGACGGTTCCCTCCTCAACACCCCCGTGACCATCAACAACGGGCACGTTGACCTGCGCGTCATGGACGTCGACGGAAGCTTCTCCGTCGCCCTCGGCGACGACTCGCGCCAGCACGCGAAGAAGTCCGTGCTTCGCACGATCGACTCGACGACGCTCGAGGTCACGAAGCTCGCGAAGGCCAAGCGTGAAGGTAACGTGCTTGCCGATAAGAGCTACGACGTGCTCGGCCCGAAGGGCAGCGAGCTGTATGTTCTCCCGCAGTCCCAGCAGCAGGGCCGGGTGTGGCCGGGCTTCTCGAGCGAAGAACTCGATCGCGAGAAATACCCCGAGGGTGCAACGATGACGCTTACCCCCGTCAGCGCCCCCGAAGGTGGTAAGTGGTTCGCGTACACCGAGAACCTCGGCACGATCCAGAAGATATACGCCACGAGCGAGAAGGCTTCCGACATCCCGCTTCCGCCCGGCACCCACATGCACACCGCGTGGGCTTTCACGAAGCCGGGTACGTACACGATCGACGTCACGGCGCACGCAAAGCAGGCGAGTAACGGCGAGCGCAGCGCCGGTGGCGGGGAGGCTACCGCCAAGACTCAGCGCCTCACCTTCGTAGTGGGCGAGCAGCCGGGTAGCGACCAGGGCGGTGACCAGGGTGGTGCCGAGGGCCAGGATCCGTCGGACGAAAACCCGGACCAGCCGGGCAACCCCGCTGGCGATGCCGGTGATAGCGATGGGACCGGAGCCGAAGGCGATCCCGCAGGCGCCGGCGCCTCTGACGCCGGTAGCAGTGCACCCGCCGCTTCCGACGCTGGCGGTGCCTCCGATGCAGGCGGCGACGATCTGCTGGGCGGCCTCCCGCGTACCGGCGCGAGCGTTGGCCTGACCGTTGCTGCCGCGACCGCGCTCGCGGCCGGCGGTGCGGCGCTCACAAGGCGTCGCAAGAACAGCTAAACGCTCACAGCTGCAGAAAAAGGGCCCGCGCTTCTCCAGGGAGGCGCGGGCCCTTCATGCTGCTTCTTCCCGTCCCGCTTTCCTCGTCTCGCTCTCCTCGTCCCCCCTTTCCTCGTCCCGCATTCCTCGTCCCCCTTTCCCCGTCGCCCTTTCCCCGTCCCACTTTCCCTCCCCGTCCCACATCATGAAGAAAAGCGGGCCTTGGAGCTGTGCCGGGCCGGGAGCGTCGTCGAATCTTCATAAAGTGCGACGGCTTTTGGGGGAGTCGAGGAGGTGGCGGTGTTTCGGGGGGCGGGCCCTTCATGCTGCCTCTTCCCGTCGCAGATCATGAAGAAAAGTGGGGTTTGGTGCTGTGTCGGGCCGGGGGGCGCCGTCGAATCTTCATAAAGAGTGACGGCTTTTGGGGGAGTCGAGGAGGTGGCGGTGTTTCGGGGGCGGGCCCTTCATGCTGCCTCTTCCCGTCTCAGATCATGAAGAAAATCGGGCTTCGGCGCTGTGCCGGGCCGGGAGCGCCGTCGAATCTTCATAAAGAGTGACGGCTTTTCGGGGATCGACAAGGTAGCGGCATTTGGGGGAGTCGAGGAGGGGGCGGTGTTTCGGGGAGTTGGAAGGTGACGGCTTTTCGGGGAGTTGGAAGATGACGGCTTTTTGGGAAACGAGAAGGTGGCGCCACCTGGGGGAGTTGGAAGGCGGCGCCACCTGGGGCATGGAGAAGAGGGTCGGCTCTAGACGAGGGTCCGCTTCGTTAGTCGCAGCTGCACGTCGGCACATTCCGCGACCCGCCTCGAGTGGGTCACAACGATCACGCACTTACCGGCTTTCGCCGCGCCCCGCAGAATCTCGATCACCTCTTCTGCCGTGTCCTCGTCGAGGTTGCCCGTCGGCTCGTCCGCGAGAATCACCGGCGCCTTCGACACGAGCGCACGCGCGATCGCAACGCGCTGCTGCTGCCCACCCGAAAGGCGAAGCACATTGCGGGTCGCTTCGTCCTTCGTGAGACCGAGATTTTCGAGGCTTTCGACGCCTGCCTTCTTATCCACGAGACGAAGGTTTTCGAGCGGAGTGAGGTAGTCAATCAGGTTGTAGTTCTGAAACACGAGAGAGATCTGCTCGCGGCGATGCTTCGAATACCCCGTCTGTGCAATATCGGTTCCGTTGAACCGCACCGTGCCACCGGTGGGCGCTTCAAGGCCCGCAAGGAGGCTCAACAGAGTGGATTTGCCCGCACCGGATGCGCCGACGATCGCGTAGAGCTTCCCGAGCTCAAAGGTTGTCGAGACGTCCTCGAGAACCCGGCCGCGAGACTGTTCGTAGGTGTAGCTGACGTGATCGAGGTGAAGAATGCTCATGATGTGCTCCTAGCTCATAGAGGCGAGAATTGACTTCGGGCTGCGCCGAAAAACAGGAATAAGAACCGCTGCGACAGCGATGGCGACGATGAGGGCGCCCACGCCAAGCGCAGCCAGGGCCGCGAGTGGACTCGCGGAAGGGGAGAGGACTTCGAGAACCGGGTCGTGAGAGCGGGCCAGGAGAGCCTCGCTCACGGTAGTCGTCGCGAGGAGCCCCAGCCCGAGTGCGAGCACCGCCGCGACGGCCACGAGCGCGCAAATCTCCGTGAGGAACTGGCGAAGGATGCTCCCCTTCGACCTGCCAAGGGAGAGCAGAATCCCGATCTCGTGAAGGCGGCCGCGCGCCCAAAAGGCGAGCACGAGCACGAGCACCGCAATGCTCACTGCGCTCAGTCCAAGAACGAGCCACGTGAGAAGGCGTTCTACGCCGGCGATCGAGGCAAGGACGGTTCGAAACTGCGCCGAATTATCCTCGAGGCTCAGGTGAGGACGGGCCTTATGCGCCTTCGCAAGGACAGCGGGAAGCGCCTCAGCGCTCGCGGTGCTGTAACGCGCGAGGGTCATCGACGCCGGATCGGTCAGGGGCGACATGTCTTCGGCCGCGGCGAAAATACGGTTCTCGGCGGCGCCCGCAGGAAGTCCGGACGGATTCTCCGCGCGACCGCTAAAGATGCCGGTCACGACGAGGCGCACGAGCTTGCCGTCACGCACGAGCGTGATTGCGCTTCCCACCGATAGGTGGTTCTTCGCGGCAAAGTCTTTGTGCACGAGGGCGCCGTGCGACGACGACTTCAGGTGCTCGCCCTGCTCAAGCGTGAAAAGCTTGCCTTGGAACAGCGGATTGAGCTGCGAATTAGTCGTCGCCGTCGCCGTCATATCATTCGCGAACTCCGGGTCAAGCTGGACAGCCCCGGCCGCCGTGACGGGACGGTGACCTTTCGGTTTTACGAGAAGATCTGTCTCGTACGCACTTGAGGTTACGCCGGGAAGCTTCGCGAGAGCGTCGGCATCGGTGCGGGCGAGGCTGGCGTCGGAATTCTGCGCCGTGAAACCAGCCCCGACGTTCCGATCGATCGCGCCGCTAATATCGCCCATCGTGGCGCGCACACCCGATTGCGCCACGAGCCCCGTGAAAATCAAGGTCATGAGCAGAAGAAGAATGATGCTGCGTGCGGGGCGCCTGCGCAGTGAAAGCACGGCGAGGTGCGCCGAAGAAAGGCCTCTCATTTGAGTGCCACCAAAAGCTTCTTCGGGGCCGTGCGAAGCATCGGGAGTGCGGCCAGCAGCACGCACACGATAATGACGACGGCCGCCGCGATCGCGACGTATGCAACATCCTGACTGCCGAGGCTTACGTGCAAGGAATCGAGAGTTTTAAGCGCGCTCGACGATTCGAGATCGGCGCCGGCCTGTTGCCCGGGAGCAAAACCATTCTGCGCAGAAGAATTGACGCTTCCCAGCACCGAAGAGCCAATAGATTGCGCGATAAACGTGCTCACGAGATACGAGATCCCAATCGCTGGAATGGCGATGAGCCCAAGCTCCATCCAGTACTGGCGCAGCATTCCACCCTTGGTGGTGCCCACCGAAAGAAGCACACCCGTTTCCTTCTTGCGTTCACCGAGCCAGAGGAACAGCATGAGGCTCAAAAGTGCAATGGCCAGGACGAACGTTGCGATTTTTGCGCCGTTCATGATCGAGCGAACGCCATCAACCGCACCGGTGATGCCCGCGAGATACTGCGTCGACGGGGCAAGCTGATAGTTGCGCCAGTCGATCCCAAGATGGCTCGCTTCCTCCGCGACCACCTTGAGCTCAGCGCCCTTCTTCACGAAGAAATTAGCGTCCTGATAAATCTCGGTCTTCGCCGTCCAACCATAAAGCTCACGGGTCGTGTCAAGATCCGTGAATAGCGTATTGGCGAAAAGCTCGCTGCGCTGGGCAACGGGTCTCGGGTTATCTCCCGAAAAAAGGCCGACGATTTCCGTTTTGACCTCGGTCGTGGACTTGTTCTGGTTATCCACATCGAATTGGTTGCCCTTCACGGTGATTTCATCGCCCACCTTGAGGCCATTTGCTTTCGCGAGATCCTCGTGAATGAGGGCCTTGTGCGAGTCCCCGCTGCGCAGGTGGCGACCTTGCGTGAGGGTGAGAGCCCCACCGCGGAAGCTATTTTCCAGCTCAGAGCCGTTCACGCCCCACACGTTGGCGGCGTTGCCGAACTGTTTTTCCTTCTGCTCGTCGTACTCGTTGTGGTCGAGCTTCTTGACGTTCGCGCCCACGAGATCAGCCGTGACGTTCTGGCGCGCGACGTAACTCTCGACGTTCTTGAGCTTCGCGATCTTCTCGATATCCGCACCCTTCACGGTGCCTGCGCCGCGGGGTGTTCCTTGATTGAACTGCGGGTTGTTTTGCAGAACGAAGCCCGCGCCCGTGCGCCGATCAACCTGTGCTCCCGCCGCATCGGCAGCGCGCGTCACCGAACCGGTCACCATGAGCGCCGACATCATCGCCGCGAAAATTCCCAAAATAATGAACGACTTGACGCGTTGACGTGAAACGTAGCGCCAGGCCCGGCCGAAAGACGACACGGAACGATCCTTTCCAGAAGGCAACATTAGGTGTTTGAGCCGCCACATAACAGCGTGCGGCAACGACGAATGAACCTAACGAAGCAGTCTGGAATGGTTCCCAGCTTGGGGTGGGAAAGCCCGGTGAGAGCGGCATCCCCTCGGGGAAAACTCCGGGATTGAAACGGGTAAAAAGTCCCGAAACCTACTCGTTTTCTGCGAGAACGCGGGTAATCCCGGATCAATCCCCTAAAACGCCGCGGGGGAGTGAGCTGTGACTAGTCGAGGAAGCCTCGCAGAAGCGCCTCGGTTCCCGCGAGGTGCTCCTCCATCTCGACCGAGGCCACATCCGGCCGTCCGCGAAGAATGGCCTGGACGATCCTTTGATGCTGCTCGCACGAGTGCTCAATATTGGGCTGGAGCAGAGGGATCTGGTCAAGAAGCTCGTTGACCCGCATGCGGATATCGGCGAGAACCGGAACGAGGGAGGGAGCGTCAACGAGTTCCCCCATGAGTAGATGCAGGCGGGTGTCGTACTTGCGGTAGTCAGCCAGGTCGGCACCCTGGCATTCCTCGTGGGCGCGCCACAGCCGTTCGCGGCTTTCGCGTGAAAGCTCTTGGCGGGCGAGCCTGCGCACGATCCCCACCTCGACAACCGCCCGAAGGGCGAGAGTGTCGATGATGGACGCGACGCGACTCGAGGTCTCCGAAAGCGCGCTCGAGGTGGGAAGCGGATTCTTTGCGAACGTCCCGCCGTAACGGCCCCGTTTCGCTTCGAGGTAACCCGCCTCAACGAGAGCCGAGATGGCCTCGCGAACGGTGTCGCGCGAAACCCCGAGCATCGATGCGAGCTCGCGCTCCGGAGGAAGCTTTTCCCCCGGAGCAACGAGCCCAAGTTTGAGCGATTGAACAAGCCTGTGCACGGTCCCCTCGAAAGCGTTCGATGCCGCTCCTGGCTTCAACAGAACCCAGGAGTTCAGCACGGGGGCGGGATCAGGCAGCTCAGTCATCGCTCAACATCTTGTCACAAGCGTCGCGACTCAGAGCGGCGTGACGTAGGCGGCGCTGAGGCCACCGTCGACGAGGAACGTGGACGCCGTGATGAAGGAAGCGTCGTCACTCGCCAGGAACGCGACGGCGGCCGCAAGCTCCTTTGCGTCACCAAATCGCCCAACGGGAACGTGCACGAGCCGGCGCTGAGCACGCTCCGGGTCCTTGGCGAAAAGCTCCTGAAGCAGGGGAGTGGCGACGGGCCCCGGGCACAGGGCGTTGACGCGAATGCCTTGACGGGCGAACTGCACGCCGAGCTCGCGCGTCATCGCAAGCACCCCACCCTTGGAGGCCGTGTAGGAAATCTGCGAGGTCGCCGAGCCCATCACTGCCACGAAGCTAGCCGTGTTGATGATCGAACCGGACTGCTGCTTCGTCATGTGGCGAAGCGCTGCGCGCGAGCACAGGTAGACCGATTTCAGGTTGACGTCCTGCACCTTCTCCCACGCGGGAAGCTCGGTCGTCTCAATCGAATCGTCATCCGCGGGCGAAATCCCGGCGTTGTTGAAGGCAATATCGACCGAGCCGTACACGCGAGCTGCTTCGTCGAACAGGTGGTTGACCTGCTCTTCGCTCGTGACGTTCGTTTCGACGAAGAGGCCGCCGACCTCCTTGGCAGCCGCCTCGCCGTTTGTCGCATCGAGATCGCCGATGACGACCGTGGCGCCTTCGGCCGCGAATCGGCGAGCGGTCGCCAGCCCGATGCCGGAGCTGCCGCCCGTAATCACGGCGACCTTGCCCTTCAGGCGTTGGGTGAGATCAATCTTGTCGATAGTCGTCTCTGACATGTCAAAACCTTTCTACAAGGGGTGGATGATGGCTAGTCCTGCGCGAAAAAGACATTCTTGGTTTCGGTGAAGGCGAGGGGAGCGTCGGGCCCCTGTTCCCTGCCTAGACCGGACTGCTTGAACCCGCCGAACGGCGTGGAGTACCGCACCGACGAGTGGGAGTTGACGGAGAGGTTTCCCGCCTCGACCCCGCGCGACACGCGAAGCGCGCGGCCGATGTCACGAGTCCAGATCGACCCCGAAAGCCCGTACTCGGTGTCGTTTGCGAGGGCGAGTGCATCGGCCTCGTCCTCGAACGGCAGCACGGTGACGACGGGGCCGAAAATCTCCTCGTGAACCGTCCGGTGCGTGCGCTCGGGCGTGAGCACGGTGGGTGGGAACCAAAAGCCGGGGCCCGACGGTGCACTCCCTCTAAAGGCGACAAGCGATTCGTCGTCCACGTATCCGGTGACCTTGTCGAGGTGGGCTTTCGCCACGAGCGGCCCCATTTCGGTGTCGTCCTTCGCGGGGTCACCAACCCGGAACGCTTTGACGGCGGGTTCAAAGAGCTCCATGAACTTCTCGTACACGGATTTCTCGACGAGGATCCGTGAACGCGAGCAGCAATCCTGCCCGGCGTTGTCGAAAACCCCGGCGGGGGCTGCTGCGGCTGCCTTCTCGAGGTCGGAATCGGCAAACACGATGTTCGCGTTCTTTCCGCCGAGTTCGAGCGTGAGGGTCTTGACCTGTTCGGCGCAGCCACGCATGATCGTTTTTCCCGTTGCCGTTGAGCCGGTGAACACGACTTTTCGCACGTCGGGATGCGTGACGAACCGGTTGCCGACGACGGAGCCCTTGCCGGGAAGAACCGTGAGAAGGTCCTCGGGAAGGCCGGCCTCGAGGGCGAGCTCGGCAATGCGGATCGCCGTGAGCGGTGTCCATTCGGCGGGCTTGAGAACCACGGCGCAGCCAGCCGCGAGCGCAGGTGCGAAGCCCCACGCGGCGATTGGCATGGGGAAGTTCCACGGGGTGATGATGCCGACGACGCCTACCGCCTCATGGAACGTCACGTTCACGCCGCCCTCGACGGGAATCTGCTCGCCGATGAGCCTTTCGGGCGCTGCTGCGTAGTACTCGAGGACATTCGCGACGTTTTGCGCTTCCCACCGGGCTTGCCCAATGGGGTGGCCGGCATTGGCAACCTCGATCTGGGCGAGCTCCTCGTTGTGCTCGGCGACGATGTGGGCAAAACTCCGCAGAACCTGCGCTCGCGAGGCTGGAGCGGTGGCCGCCCAGCGCTTTTGTGCAACGACAGCCTTGGCGATGGCGTCGTCAGTCGCCTCGACGTCGACGAGCTCGATGCTGCGAATGAACTCCTCGGTCGCGGGGTTGATGATGTCGAACGTAGTCATGGGCGCTCCTTAGAGGTATGGGGCGTGGCATTGACGAGGGCTTCGAAGAGCCTGCGGTCGTCACTTTGCTGTTCGGGATGCCATTGGACGGCAAGGAAGAAGCCCCGTGCTGATGGGGACTCGAGGGCCTGGATGGTGCCGTCGGACGTGCGGGCGGTGACCGTGAGTCCGCTGCCGACCTTCGCGACCGCCTGATGGTGGTACACGGGGATGTCGTGCGCGCTGCTGCCGAGGATGCTCGCGAGCGTCGAGCCATCGGTGATCTCGATGTCCACCGAGCCGAACACGCCCGGGGCGGGCTGGTATCGATCCGAGCCCACGACGTCGGGCAGGTGCTGGATAAGCGTTCCCGAGTGGACGGTGTTGACGATCTGCATGCCGCGACAGATCGCGAGCACGGGCAACCCGGTGCTGCGTGCCGCCTCGTACAGAGCGATTTCCCACTCGTCGCGATCATCGCGCGGCGCCCCGGTCTTCTCGTGCGGCTGCTCGCCATACCGGGCCGGGTTGACGTCGGCCCCGCCCGCGAGGATGAGCCCGTCTAGGCGGGCGAGGACCTGGGCAGCGCGTTCGCGTTCCGACGGTTGCGGGGGCAACAGGACGGGCACGCCTCCGGCATCGAGGACCGCCTGAAGGTAGGCCTCGTGCAGGAAGGATGCGCGCGTATCCCATACCCCGCACGTGGCAGGTTCGAGGTATGTCGAGATACCGATGATGGGTGCGCTAGCCACGTTCGAAGCCCCTCACGCGCTCCCAATCCGTGACGGCTGCGTCGAACGCTTCGAGTTCGACCCGGGCAGCCCGCGTGTAGTGCTCAACGACGTCCTCGCCAAAGGCGGCATGCGCAATCTTGGAGTTTTCGAACAGGTCGGCGGCTTCGCGGAGCGTCGTCGGCACCCTCGGCTTGTCACTTTCGTAGCCGTTGCCCACGAGCTCCTCCTCAAGGGAGAGCTCGTTGTCGATGCCGTGGAGACCCGCGGCGATCATCGCGGCCATCGCGAGATATTGATTGACGTCGCCGCCGGGAATGCGGTTCTCGAAGCGCAGCGATTTGCCGTGGCCCACGACTCGGAAGGCACACGAGCGGTTGTCGAGGCCCCACGCGAGTGTGGTTGGTGCGAATGTGCCGGGCTGATAGCGCTTGTACGAGTTGATGTTGGGGGCGAACATGAGGGCGAGTTCGCGCGCCGCGGCGATCTGCCCCGCGAGGAACTGATCCATGATGACGCTGCGCCCGCCTTCGCGGGATTCATCGGCGAACACGGGGTTGTCGTCCTTGTCGCGCAGGCTCATGTGAATGTGGCACGAGTTGCCTTCGCGCTGGTTGAACTTCGCCATGAAGGTGATGGACTTGCCGTGCCTTTCGGCGATTTCCTTGGCGCCCGTGCGATAGAGGCTGTGGTTGTCGCACGTGGTAAGCACGTCGTCGTAGAGGAAGGCGATCTCTTGCTGGCCGGGGTTGCATTCGCCTTTGACGCCCTCGCAGTACATGCCGGCCGCGTCCATGGAGTTGCGGATGTCGCGAAGAAGCGGTTCGAGACGAGTGGAGGCCTGAATGTCGTAGTCGGTGTTGTAGTCGCTTGCGGGGGTGAGGTCGTTGTAGCCTTTGGCCCACGCTTCACGGTAGGTGTCGTCGAAAATCAGGAATTCGAGTTCCGTCGCGCCCATGCATGTCCAGCCGCGCTCCTCGAGGCGAGCGCGTTGCTTCTTGAGGACACTGCGCGGGGCGGGGCCGACTTCCTCGCCCGAGGTCGTGAGGAGGTCCGCGGTGACCTGTGCGGAGCCCTCGATCCACGGGACCTGGCGCAGCGTGGCCAAGTCTGGCTTCATGACCATGTCGCCGTAGCCGCTCTTCCAGCTGGAGATCTTGTAGCCGTCCACCGTGTTGTTGTCGATGTCGACGGCGAGGAGGTAGTTGCAGCACTCGGCTCCGTGTTCGGCGACGGAGTCGAGAAAGAGGCGAGCGGAGATGCGCTTGCCTACGAGTCGGCCTTGCATGTCCGTGAATCCGAGAATCACGGTGTCGATATCGCCGGCGTGGATGCGGTTGGTGAGTTCTGAGAACGTCAGCATTCCTTCGTTGCCTGACATGGAAGCTCCTCATTGTGCTTCGGTGTGGCCTGGCGGGGCCCTTACGTGGCGATGCAAGCCATTGACTAAACATCGGTCTGGCAACCATTAGATCACATGATGTGAGCTATGCAACCCGAAAGTCTGGCAAAGTGCTGGGTGTTCCGGGTCGATTGTCTACAACTCACGCCAATAAATTTCTACAAAAGCGTGGAAATCCAACCATTAGGCGAGTAGTGTGGGGCAGCACACACGAGTCAACGTGGTCTCGTCACTACGGAAGGTATGCAATGGCTGATCAAAGCGATCGTCAATCTCCTCAACGCACGGCAGCATCACCCGCCTCACCCTCCACGCAATCGGGGGAAGTCACCAAGGTCGGTGGCGTCACCTATCGAACGGCGGATACCGAATATTTTGAAAAACGTCAGCTCAAGCGCGCGGCCGGCATTTTCGGACTCTGGGGCCTCGCAGTCGGCGCGGTCGTTTCCGGTAACTTTTCCGGCTGGAACTTCGGCGTGGATTTCGCGGGCTTCGGCGGGATGCTCATCGCCTACGCGATTCTCATCGTCATGTACTACGGCCTCATCTTCTCGATCAACGAAATGGCCGCCGCCATGCCCCACACCGGAGGCGCGTACTCGTTCGCGAGAGCGGCCATGGGGCCCTACGCAGGCTTCGTGACGGGCCTTGCCGAAACAATCGAGTACGTCGCGACAACCGCCGTGATCGTCTACTTCTCCTCGGGTTACGCCGACGCGGTGGTATCGCAACTCCTCGGCGTTGACCTGCCAAAACCCGTGTGGTGGCTCATCCTCTACACGATCTTCGTGGCGCTGAACTCCTCGGGCGCAGCGGTATCGTTCAGGTTCGCCATTCTGGTGTCGATCATTTCGATCGTGATCCTGCTCGTCTTCAGTGCGATGGCACTGTTCTCCGGGGCGTTCTCATGGGATTCACTCTTCAACATCGTTCCCGACGCGGGCGGTTCGGCCTTCCTGCCCCACGGTTTCCTCCCGATCCTGTTCGCGCTGCCCTTTGCCATGTGGTTCTTCCTCGGTATCGAAGAGCTGCCGCTCGCAGCCGAAGAGGCCCACAACCCCGTACGCGATATTCCCAAGGCGGCACTGTGGGCGCGCTTCACGCTCGTCGTCACCGGTCTTCTCGTGCTCGTTCTGAACACCGGCGTGCTCGGCGCGGAAACGACCGCCGGGGCAAGCGAACCCCTCCTCGACGGCTTCCGCGCGATCGTAGGCGACGGCCTCGCTGCCGTCCTCGCACTCTTCGCGCTCGTGGGCCTGCTTGCCTCACTTCAAGGCATCATGTTCGCCTACGGGCGCAACATGTATTCGCTCTCGCGAGCGGGCTACTACCCGAAGTTCCTCTCGCTCACGGGGCGCACACAGACGCCGTGGGTTGCCCTTATCGCCGGTGCCGTCATCGGTTTTTGTGCCCTTGTGGGCGTCGATCTTGCCGGTGGTGAGGGCGGAATCGCCGGAGCGGTTGTCCTCAACATCGCTGCCTGGGGTGCCGTCGTCGCCTACCTCATGCAAATGGTGTCGTTCCTCGTGCTGCGCAAGCGGTTCCCGAACGCGAAGCGTCCCTATAAATCGCCGTGGGGAAACTTTGGTGCGATCATCGCCGCCGTTATCTCCGCGCTCATCTTCCTGGGCTTCCTCCTCAACCCCGACTACCTGCCCGCGATCATCGCGATCATCGTGATCTACGCGGTCATGCTCATCACCTTCTGGCTGTGGGGCCGCCACCGGCTCATTATGAGTCCCGAAGAGGAGTACGCACTCTCGGGAGGCCTCGACGTCGTGAACCTCGACGATCTCGTGGATGACGGTGAACGTGACGACCAGCCCGGTGAGAGCGAGGCCGCACCCACTCGAGACTAGGTCTCAACGGGCGTTCCTCATTCTTGCCTCACGGCCGTCCCTCATTCTTTGCTCAGACGAAACGGTCCGGGGAAGCCCTGCGGCTTTCCCGGACCGTCCACGAGGTTCACGCGCGGTTAGAACCCGGTGCGCGTGGCCTTCGGGTAGTACTTCCGGAACTTCTGCACCTGGCGCAGACCCGAAGCGAGAGCGAAGCCCTTCATCCACGCACCCTCCGGGGCGTAGCGGTAGGGGTTGTCCACGCCGTGGGCGCGAACGGCGGAATCGAGCTGAGCGCGCAGTTCGGGTTCGGTGACGTAGTGCTTCACGAGGCGCGTGGGGAGGATCGAATAGAGGTGCTGCTCCTCGGCGCGCACGCGCGCAAGGGGTGCGTTGTCGATGAGGTCCGCGACAATGTGCTCGGGGTAGGAGCCGCCTGCGGCGGTGACGTAGTGGTTGTTGCGTCCGAGCCGCGGATTGAGTTCGAGGAAGTAGGCCGTTCCGTTACGCGGGTCGACCTTGAGATCAACGTTGGCGAAGCCGACGTAGTCCACGTGGTCGAGCAGTTTTTCGAACTGCGCGACGATCGCCCGGTGAGGACCGGTGAGCATCGCTGCGGGGCGGCCGAGCGCATCGGGCGTGTGCTCGCCTAGAAGCACCTGCGCGGCGCATGTGAGCGTCACGTCCCCCGAGCGCGAGCGGTAGCCGGTAATGGAGTATTCGGATGTGTCGTCACCCTCGATGAGCTCCTGGAAGAGGAACCGTCCCGTGAAGCCAGCGTCCCCGAGCTTTGCCACGAGTTCCTTGTATTCGGCCTGGGACTTGAGCACGAATACTTTGCGCTTGCCGGGGAACTTGACGCGCGAATAATCGGCGGTGTTCGCGGGTTTGCCGATGATTGGGTAGGCCCACGGAAGCTGCTCGGGTGCGTCAAAATCGGCTTCGCCGTACCGGGAGAAGTCAACAACGGCCGTGGGAATCGTCGGAATGTCGAGCTCGTTGCACGCTTCTTGGAAGTGGGCCTTGTCGGCCAGCTTCGCGAGGGAAGCGGAATCAATTTGCGCGAGAAGGTAGTGCTCCTCGAGCTCGGCCCGGTACGTGTCGATGAAGGAAATGAACGAATCGGCATTCGCGAGCAAGAGCGTCGGTCGCTTGACGGGCTTGTCTTTCGCAAGCTGAACGAGCGCATCCTTGAGATCGCACTCGCTTGCCCCAGCTCCGATAGCGACGTGAGCGCTTGTGACAGTGCGTTCGTTCATCGCGACAGGGGTGCGCATCACGGTGAGTGAACGCATGCCGTAGGCCTTGTGAAAGGCAATCGAGACGTTGAGCGAGTTGAGGCCCGCGCCGAGGATCACGACATCGAACTCCGTGCCGCCTTTGCTGATCCCCGGTGTGGGGCCGGGCTGGGAGACAGTGAGGTTCGAGATGGCCACGTGAAACGCCTTTCGCTGGGAAACATCCGGCGCTTGAGTTTATCGAACAGCAGTTTTGGTGCTCTCTGTTTGCTCGCACAAAGTGTTCGTAAAATTATTCAACGCTAAAAAGTGGCGCCCTCGCGGGGCGCCCCTCTCCGAAGGAGTACCAATGAACGACAGCAGCCCCCTCGACAAGGTTAAAGATGCCGCGCAGTCCATCGCGGACACGGCGAAAGACAAGATTCCCGCAGGCGTTGATGCTGCAGCGGACGCCGTTGTTGACCTCGCCGCGAAGGCCGAGGAGAAGTTCCCTCAGGCCAAGGGTGTTACCGACAAGGTCGTTGACGTTGCGGGCGCCGCCCAAGACAAGGCCCACGAACTCGGCGATGGAGACGATGGGGACTCGGCTGCGGCGCAACACTGAGGCGGTGCTGTTCGGGTTCGCAGCACTGACGCGGGGCCGTCCGAGTCTGCGACACTGACGCGATGCCGTTCCGGTTTATGAAGAAACTGGGCTGCTGGCCGGCTGTTGAGCCGGGGCGGCTCAGTTTTTTTCATGAAGTGCGACGGTGACTGAGGGAAAGACGGCTGGGGGAGCTGGGCAGCAGTGAGGTGGTGCCGTCCGAGGTTGTGACACTGACGCGATGCCGTTCCGGTTTATGAAGAAACTGGGCTGCTGGCTGGCTGTTGAGTCGGGGGTGGCTCAGTTTTTTCATGAAGTGCGACGGTGACTGGGGGAAAGGCGGCTGGGAGAAAGACAGCTGGAGGAACCGGGCAACCGGGGGAGCCCGGTAACCGGGGAGCCCGGTAACCGGGGAGCCCGGTGGCTGGGAGAGCTGAGCAATATGAAGAATTGCTGCCCGCAAACGCGAGCCGCGCCACTAGAAGTCTCGAATCGCTCCCGAGGGGGCGGGATGGGTGCTAGCCTTCCAACGGTTGTGCACGGACATGGACAGAGAGCCATGCGAGCACTTCATGTGATCCGGGTACAGCCATGCCTTTGTCCCGTTTTCACGTGAGGAATGTGCATGAGCACCACAGCGCCTGAGCGCCCCGCAACCACCCCCATTATTGCCAGCCCCTCAATCGACGAGACCGCAGTGACGGCCTCGGGGCCGGCCCCGACCGAAGCAAGCGGCCACGACGCCGACTTCAGCTTCACCCCAGTTCCCGCATCCGCGCGCCACGGTTTTTGGGCCGTGGGCTTCGTGATGCTCGGATTTACCTTCTTCTCCGCCTCCATGAGCGTCGGTGCGAAGATCGGCAACGGTCTCGATCTTGGCGGCTTCGTTTGGGCGACGACGATCGGTGGGGTCGTGCTCGCGATCTACACCGGTGGCCTCGCCTACCTTGGCGCGAAGACCGGCATGGGGCTTGACCTCCTCGCCCGCCGTGCCTTCGGCCGTCGCGGCTCGCTTTTGGCCTCCGCCCTCGTGGGCCTGACCCAGATGGGATGGTTCGGCGTGGGTGTGGCGATGCTCGGTATCCCCGTCGCCGACCTGCTCCACATCAGCCCCTGGTGGATCGTGATCGCGGCCGGCGCCGCCATGACGGCTTCCGCCTACTTCGGGATGAAAGCGATCGAGGTCGTCTCCTTCATTTCCGTTCCTCTTATCGCGATCCTCGGCACGTACTCGATGGTCACGGCAACCAGCAAGGCTGGCGGTCTTGTCGAGGTGTTCGGTGACGGCTCGATGCCGATCGTGACCGGCATCGGGATGGTCGTGGGGTCCTTCATTTCGGGCGGCACGGCGACTCCAAACTTCACGCGCTTTGCTCGCTCGGCAAAGGTTGCCGTCATCACTACGGTCATCGCGTTTTTCCTTGGCAACACCCTCATGTTTAGCTTCGGCGCCGTCGGTGGTGCGTTCACCGGCAAGGACGACATCTTCTACGTCATGATCGCCCAGGGTCTCGCGATTCCTGCGATTCTCGTGCTCGGCGCGAATATTTGGACGACCAACAACAACGCCCTGTACACCTCCGGCCTGGGCTTTTCGAACATCACGCGCGTGCGCACCCGTCCCATGACCCTCATCGCGGGCATCTTCGGCACGGTCAGTGCGCTGTGGCTTTACGAAAACTTCGTGGGCTGGCTGAGCTTCCTCAACGCCGCCCTTCCGCCGATCGGCGCGATCATCATCGTGGACTTCTTCGTACGCAAGCACGCGTACCTCGATACTGATGCTGACGAACAGACCATCGCTCCGCACGCGGTCATCGGCGTCATCGCCGGCGGTCTCGTGGGCTACTTCGTGCCGTGGGGCATCTCGGCGATCAACGCGGTTGCGGTCGCGATCGCCATTCACCTCGTGGGCGTAGCGTTGACGAAGCGCCGCTAAAAACACTTGTGGGTGCGGCGCGGTCGCCTCTCTCAGGTGGGTCGTGCCGCACTAGTTCCTCGGAGGGTCGCTCACGTGGGCGGCTTTGCGTGCGGGGTGCTCGACGGTTTTCACCCGCGCGGGTCACCCCGTTCCCTCACCCCAGTTCCCCCGCTCCAACAGAAAGGCTTCGCTGTGCTCATTCAGAACGTTTCCCTCCCGGGCTGTGAGGGCTCGGTTGACCTGCGCCTTTCCGACGGTTGCTTCACCCACATTGAACCCCATCTCACCGCGGAGGCGGGCGAAGAGACATGGGACGCCGAGGGTCGCCTCGCGCTCCCGCCGTTTGTAGAGAGCCACATTCATCTCGATTCGGTTCTCACCGCGGGCGAGCCGAAGTGGAACATGAGCGGCACGCTTTTTGAGGGCATCGAGCGCTGGAGCGAGCGGAAGAAGAGCCTGAGCGTTGAGGATGTCAAAACTCGCGTGCGCCGCGTCGCGCGCGACCAGGCGAGCTTCGGTGTGCAGTACGTGCGCACCCACGTCGATGTGACCGATCCTGAGCTCACGGCCCTTCGTGCGTTGCTTGAGCTTCGCGACGAGCTTGCCGACCTCATTACGCTCCAGATTGTGGCGTTCCCCCAGGAGGGAATCGATTCATTCCCGAACGGCCGCGACCTCATGATCAAGGCTGCCGACATGGGTGTGGATGCTATCGGCGCGATTCCTCACTTCGAATTCACGCGCGAGTACTCGGTGGACTCCCTCAATTTCGCGTGCGAGCTTGCGCGCGATCGAGGCCTGCTCATGGATGTGCACTGCGATGAGATCGACGATGAGGCCTCGCGCGGCCTCGAGACTCTCGCAACGCGCGCTCTCGAGTTCGGGATGGGGGAGAAGGTCACCGCGTCGCACACCACCGCGATGCATTCCTACAACAACGCGTACTTCGTGCGTCTGCTTCGCCTGCTGACGATGAGCGGCATCAATTTCGTGTCCAACCCCATGGTGAACACGCACTTGCAGGGTCGCATGGATACCTACCCGAAGCGCCGCGGGGTCACGCGTGTCAAGGAACTCACGGAGGCCGGGATCAACGTGAGTTTCGGGACCGACGATATCCGCGACCCGTGGAACCCGCTCGGCACGGGGAACCTCCGCGACATTGTGCTGAACGGCCTGTATGTCACGCAGATGATGGGCTACCCGCAGATCGCGGAGTCCTACAATTTCGTGACCCACAATGCGGCGCGCACGCTGCACCTCGAGAATTACGGCATTAAGGTGGGCAACCCCGCACGGTTCGTGGTGCTTGACGCCCCCGACTGGGTCGAGGCGCTTAATTTCAACGCTCCTGTGGTGCGTTCGTATCGCGATGGGAAGCTCATCGCGAAGACCGAGCCGGCGACCCGCGAGGTTTTCTGGGGCTAGGGTCTGTTCGCTGTTGTGCGGGAAGCGTAGGAGGTGCCACCGAGAAGAGCGAGCGCTGTGACGCACTTGGTGTGCTCTTCACGGGGGTAGCCGCACCGGTTTTCGCAAAAAGAAGGGGGCCCGAGCGATCACTCGGGCCCTCCCTCTTGCCTGGTGCTGTTTAGTTCTTGCGCATGCGGATCACGGCGAAGGCGCCGCCGCCGATGAGCACGAGAGCGAGAACTGCCGTTGCGGCGATCTCGGCGCCCGTGCGAGGCATGAACCCGGTGTGGCCGTTGTTCGCGCGAGCCGTCGGGGCCTGCTTCGAAGGCTTGGCTTTGCCCGTGTCCGCTGTGCCGGGTGAAGGCTTGTTCGGCGAAACCTCGTCCGGCGTAGGCTTGTTCGGTGCTTCCTGGTCGTCCTCGCCGGGCTCAGGGACAGCGGGAGTCGGTGCGGAGTCGGTCGGCCCGTTTTCTGGTGTCTCTTCTGGGGCTTCTTCGGAAGGCTCTTCGGGACCGGTTTCCTCAAAGCTCACGCCCTCCATTTGCCACTCTTCCTTCGTGATCGTGAGCGGCTGAACGATCGCTTGGGGTGCGGGCTGAGGAATGCCGTTGTCGATCTTCACGCATTCGATCTGGAGGTTTGCCGTGCCTTCTGCGGCGACGTCCACGAGGCTCGCGTCGATCGGGTTGATGACCGTGCCGTCTTTTTCGAGAGAGTCGATACCCGACATGACCACACGGGTCGCCTTCTCGCCTTCACCCTGGACGAAGACGGTGCGGGCGCCGTCGACGTAGGGCGCTTCGCACTTCACGCGAGATTTCACGGTGTAGGTGAAGGGGTCTGTCTCGAGTGCGCCGTGTGCCTGGACGCCCTCGGCATTCTCGATCGTGGCCGTCACGGAATCGTCGAGAGTGACCTCGGTCGCCGCAGCGGCAGCCTGGGGGAGAGCGAGGAGCGCTGCGGCGCCGGCGAGGGCAGCCGAGCGGCGGAGCGAGAGGGAGAGCTGCATGGTTCTACACGTTCCTTGGGGCGCGGGGAGTGGGTTAGCGAGGACAACTGTGACAGGCCTTAGTGAACGACGGGTAACCGGCGGGTGTCGGCCCCAGTTCCTGCTCGTTACCCACCATTCACCCGCGCCCTCTAGCGTTCTGATTGGTCTTCCCGACGCCCTGAGAGAAAGATTCCCCATGACCGAGCTCCGCTCCCCCCCACGCCTCCTCGCTCGCCCCGAGCCGACGCACCGTGCTCCGCGGCAGCGTTGCCGCCGGTGCCCTCGGTGCCGCCGCGGCCGCAACCACCGGTTCCGCTATCGCCGAAGAAACCCCCGTGACCACCACCGACGCGGCCGAAGGCACGGACCTCGCGCCTGCCGAGACCGGTCTTGAATGGCTCGTCGTTGACCACCACGTGCACTCGCTCTACAGCCATGACGCGAAGTACACGATGGAAATGATCATGGACAAGGCTGAAGAGTTCGGCGTGGATGTCATCGCCTTCACCGAGCACTCGAACTGGGGCCACGCCAACGAGGGTGGCGTGTGGGAGGCGAACCGCCTCATCCGCAAGGCGCGCGATGAACGTAAGCTCATGGTGCTCCAGGGCATCGAGTGGTACATCCCCGCGGCCGAGCACTGCACCGTTCTTGTGGCCCCCGGCATCAACGAAGCGCGCGTGCTGCGCACGTTCGAGCTCGAGTTTGACGGCAAGCTCAACGGCTGGGAGAAGCCCGCTCTCGATTCGCCCGAAGAGAAGTTCCAGCAGGAGAAGGCATGCGAGGCCATCGCGTGGCTCGGCCAGCAGAAGCGCGAAGGCTTCATCGATGACGCAATCGTGATCGCGAACCACCCGAGCCGCTACTGCATCGACTCGCCGCTCGAGCTTCGCGCGTGGCACGATGCCGACCGCGACATCTACCTCGGTATGGAAGGTGCCCCCGGCGCCCAGGGCTCGGCTTTCGGCCTCAATCGCGACCCGAAGTTCCAGCGCGGCGAATACGAGAACGGCCGTCGCCCGGACTCCTCACCGCACTACCCCGACGAAGCTCTCCGCACGCGCGGCGGCTTCGACTACCTCACCTCGGTCGTGGGCGGCATGTGGGACTCGCTGCTCTCTGAGGGCCGCCGCTACTGGATCACCTCGAATTCCGACTTCCACCTCAAGACCCACGACACCTACCGCGTGGGCGACTACCCGAAGGGTGACGGCTGGGACGAAGGTGCGAGCCTCGGCAACTTCAACCGTGCGGGCCGCCGCCCCGTGCCCGTCAACACGAACGAAGCTCAGGGCGGAAGCGACTACTGGCCCGGCCAGTTCTCCCGCACGCACGTGGGTGCGACGAGCCGCTCCTACGAGGCAGTCATGGAGGCCATGCGCGCCGGTCGCATCTGGATCGAGCACGGCCACCTCATCTCCGGTCTCGAGGTCGTCCTTTTCGCGAAGGATGAGAGTGCCGATCCCGTGACCCTCGGCGACACCCTCAAGGTCAAGCGCGGAACCGAACTTGGCCTGCGCGTGACCGTCACGCCCACCACGAAGAAGAACTCGGCGAGCATCCTGCCGAAGCTCGCCCACATCGACCTCATCCGCGGGCTCATCACGGGCCCGGTTGAGGATGTCAACACGACGACGGCCCCTCACACCAAGGTCGTTAAGCGCAAGGACACCGCAGGCCACGGGCTTGAGAAGTTCACGGTTGAGTTCGACCTCGGCACCGTCGAGGAAAGCGGCTACATTCGCCTTCGCGGAAGTGACGGCAAGCGCTCGGGCGTCGGCCCGATGGGTGCCGACGTTGACCCGGCCGGCCCGATTCCCCACGGTGGGGAGAACGGCGCAGGAAGCCCGTGGATCGACACGTGGATGTACACCAACCCGATCTTCATCGAGGTCGAGTGATCACGGTTTCGTGACAACGACTGGGCTCGGTTTCGCGGGGGCTATGCCCCGCGGAACCGAGCCCCTTTCCCATCGCCCGCCCAGAACACATACCGCATGAAAGGACACCTCGTATGGCTCTCAACCGTCGGACCTTCCTGACCGCAGCGGCCGCGGCCGCCGCGAGTGCCGCAACCCTCGCGCCCGCGAGCGCGTCACCGCTTTTTGAGCGCGACGAGAATGACACCCCGCGCCTTCTCGACGACCCCTTCGATGCGCGCCTCGCGAATCCCGCGCCCGAGGGGTGGGCGTCGAAGAGCCCCCTTCCTCGCGCTCACGCCCACAACGACTACCTGCACACGCACCCGCTGTGGGATGCGCTTGCGCAGGGCTTTTGCTCGGTTGAGGCGGACGTGTGGTTCGAAGGCGGCGCGATTCTGCTTGGCCACACCCGCCTCGGTACGGTGAGCGGCCGCTCCCTCGAGGAGTTCTACGTGAAGCCGCTCGCGGCGCTCGTGCGCTCCAACGGCGGTCACGTGTTCCCCGGCTACGACGGCCCGTTCCAGCTGCTCATCGACATCAAGGATCAGGGCGAGAAGCAGCTGCCCGCGATCGAGCAGATGTTTGCGCCGTACAGCGACGTGTTCTGGCACGTGGACCGCTGCGGCAAGGTCGTCGAGAACCCCGTGCGCGTGGTGTATACGGGCGGCCGCCCGTACGATCTCATCAAGGACAATCCAGAGCGGTTCGGTTCGGCCGACGGCCACAAGGGAGACCTTGGCGGTGAGATCAGCTCGCTCGACATGCCACTCATCTCGGAGGATTGGGCATCGTGGGGCTGGCAGGGCTTCGGTGAGCGCCCGGAGGATCAGTTCCGTTCACTCAAGGAGTTTTCCGACGGTGCCCACGCGATCGGCGCGCGCTCGCGCCTGTGGGGCGTTCCCGAGCTCCTGCCCAAGCGCCGCGAGATTCTCTGGCAGATGCAGCTCGATGCGGGCATCGACGTCGTGGGCGCCGATCACCTCGCTGAGCTGCGCGCGTTCCTTCTCGAGCGCGGCGCCGCCTAGATACCCGACTACGAAGGCCTACCGCGCGCGCTCGGCGAGTAGCTCGAGCACGTGGCGGTAGGTCTTTCCCGTTGCGCGGGTCATGCCGATTTCGCACGTGCGGTTGAGGGAGGCGTGCTGGTCGGCGTCGAGGGCGTTGACCTCGGCCGCTTCGGCTGCTGTCGCTGAGGCGGTGAGCTCGGGGTGCAGCATGCCGCGATCGCCTGCGAAGGCGCAGCATCCCCATACGTCGGGGACGGTGACCTTCGCGTAGGCGGCCTGGGCGACCTTCGTGAGAGCGGGGTTGAGCCCCATTTGGGTCGAGGAACACGTGGGGTGGAGAACCACGTGTTCGCTCGACTGGTCGATGTCGAGGCGATCAAGGAGATGATCGGCGGTGAACTGCACGGCGTCGATCACGTCGGCACCGTCGCGCTCCAGGATCGCCGCGAAGCCCTCGGTGCAGCTGACGGCGTCGCTCACGATCGGCAGGTCGAGATCTCGCACGGCGTCCACCACTTTTCGGGTCTTCGCTGAGATGACCTCGTGCCCCTTGGCCTTGCCTTTCGACGTCCACGGGGTGCCGCAGCACGTGGAATCGATGCCCTTCGGGATGAGAAGCGCAAGGCCCGCCTTCGCGAGGAGTGTCTCGAACGCGGAGACGACGTTCCCACCCGGTGCGGCACCGCCGAACATCGTGTTGACGCACGCGGGGACATAGATGCCCGCGATCTCGCCATCGGACGCGCCGAACAGGCGGCCGGGCAGGTTCGAGCCGACAGCCCGATGCTCTGCGCGTTCGCCGAGGGCTCCGCGAGCCTTCCCGCCGGCAGGCAGGTCCTTCGTGTATTTCGGCACGGTGTCCTCGCCCAGCAAGCGTCGGCCAACGCTCGTTGCCGCCCCCACGGCAGGTGCCGGAACCTTATCCGCAACCGAGAGCCCAACCGCAGCGCCGCGCGTGATCGCACCCCACGACGCTGCCGCGGCCTTCCACGCACCGGACTCGACCGCGTTCGTATTCTCGCGGCGCAGTCGCTTGACGAGAAGTCCCGTATTGATCCCCACGGGGCACGCCGTCACACACATGCCGTCCACGGCGCACGTGTCGATGCCGTCGTAGTCGTAGTCCTTGGCGAGCTCCTTGGCTGTCGCTTCATCGCCGGCCTGCCGGGCGCGCTCCTCGGCGCGGCGCACAACGATGCGCTGGCGCGGCGTGAGCGTGAGGTCCTTGCTCGGGCATACCGGTTCGCAATAGCCGCACTCGACGCAGCGATCGGCCTCGACCTCGATCGTGGGGTTGAGCTTAAAGTTTTCGAGGTGGGCCTTCGGGTCGTTCTCGATGAGCACGCCCGGGTTGAGGATCCCCGCGGGATCCACGAGGTGCTTGATGCTCGTCATGACCTCGTAGAGTTCGTCACCGTATTGGCGGTGCACGAACGGCGCCATCGCGCGGCCCGTGCCGTGCTCGGCCTTGAGGTTGCCGCCGCGAGCGAGTACCACGTCCACCATCGACTCGGTGAAGGCGCCAAGGCGCTCGCGGGCGGCATCGCCCTCGAAGCGATCGGTGAGCATGAAGTGGATGTTGCCGTCTTTCGCGTGGCCGAAGATCACGGAGTTCTCGTACCCGTGTTCGTCGAACAGCTCGTGCAGGTCACCGCACGTATCGGCGAGGTTCGCGGGCGGCACCACGACGTCCTCGAGGAGCGCGGTCGTGCCACTTTCGCGCGCCCCCGCAACGGAGGCGTACAGGCCCTTGCGCAACGCCCATGCCGTCGCGCGCATACCTGGATCCGTGGAGAAGACGGCCGGGGAACGCAGCTCGTGTGCGCGCAGGATTTCTTCGCCGGCGCGCTGGGCCGCGGCGAGTTTTTCGTGTTCGTCGTCGCGATATTCGATGAGGAGCGCCGCTTCCGTGCTCGGCGCGAAGCCCTGGATCTGCTCGGGCACGCGGGCGAGCCTCTGGCCCACCGCGATCGAGGTCGAGTCCATGACCTCGAGCGTCGCCGCCCCCGAGTCCACGAGCTCGGGCAGGATTCGGGTGGCCGCATCGAGCGTGGGGAACACGGCGAGCGCGGTCGTCGTGAGCGCCGGGATCGGGACCGTGCGGAACGTCGCCTCGGCGATGAACGCGAGCGTCCCCTCGCTTCCGATCACGAGCTTTTCGAGGATGTCGATGGGGCGCTCGGCATCGAGGAAGGCGTTGATGCCGTAGCCCATCGTGTTCTTGAGCGCGAAGCGCTCGCGAATGATGCGCACACTCTCGGGGTTCGATACGACTCTTTCGCGAAGGCGCGAGAGGCCCTCGTGGATGTCGGGCGCGTTGGTGCGCAGGTGAGCGTCGGCCCCTTCCCGATCGCTCGTGTCGAGGGTGAGGCCCGACGGTAGCACCATGACCATCGATTCGAGGGTTTTGTAGGTGTTGTACTCCGTGCCGCAGGCCATGCCGCTCGAGTTGTTCGAGACGACGCCGCCGACCGTGCACGCGGCCTCGCTTGCGGGGTCGGGGCCGAGGCGGCGCTTGAAGCGGCGAAGGCGCGCGTTGACCTGCGCGATCGTGGCGCCCGATCCGGCTCGCACGCGCGCGCCCTCGTCGAGGACTTCGATGTGGCGGAAGTTTTGGCGCACGTCGATTTGGAGGTGCGGGCTTGCGGATTGGCCGCAGAGGCTCGTGCCGCCCGAGCGGAAGGCGACGGGGCTTTTGGCGGCGTTTGCGCCCTTGAGGATCGCGGCGACTTCGCGCGCGGTGTCGGCGAGCACGACCGCTTCGGGGGTGAAGAGGTAGTGGGAGGCGTCGCTTGCGGCGGCCACCCTGTCGATCAGTCGAGTCTGGATGCGGCTTTCGTCGCGCACGGCAGCGGTGACGAATGCGGGGGCGGTGTTCACGAGATCCTCCATAGGCGCGCCCGGCGGGCGTAGACAACGCTTTAACCCTAGCCCGGGTGGGGCGGGATCGCGCGGCGGGGGTGGCTCCACAGGAGTTCCGCAACGCTCGGTAGTTATGAAATGACATACAAATTGGGTCGAAAGGCTAGCACCTCGCACGGCGTGCGCGTCAAGATAGGTGAGCTGGCGCCGGCGAAGTCGCACCCCCACCCACATCTGTCGTACACACCAAGGAGACCCACGCCAGTGAGCGCCACTGACACGGCCTCGATGCCGGCCGTCCCGGCGTCGGACCACGCCCATGTCCTCGAAGCGACCCCCGAAACCCTCCCCGCCGACTCACGCCCCCTGCCGGACCTTCCCGCGGGTGCCTGGTGGCCGGTCGCCGCGTCGATTTTCGCGATCGCGTGGGGTGGCAACGAATTCACGCCGCTTCTCGTCATGTACCGCGAGGTCTCGCAATTCTCCGACCTCGTCGTCGACGGTCTCCTCGGCGCCTACGTCCTCGGCATCGTCCCCGCCCTCATGATCGGTGGCCCCCTCTCCGACGTCTACGGCCGCCGCCCCGTGCTTCTTCCCGCCGCACCGCTCAGCTTCCTCGGCAGCCTCATGCTGATGCTTGGCCCCGGCTCGCCCCTCATGATCGGCATTGGCCGCATCCTCTGCGGGCTCGCGCTCGGCCTGGTCATGGCGATCGGCACCGCGTGGATCAAGGAAATTTCCGACGCTTCCGGAGCCACCCCCGCCGCGGGCGCCCGCAGGGCGTCGCTCGCCCTCACTACGGGATTCCTTGCCGGTGCCCTCGTCGCCGCGATCCTCGCGCAGTGGGGGCCGTGGCCGACCCGCACCTCGTATGTGCTGCACATGCTCATCACGGTCGTGACCGGCCTGTGGCTGCTTACCGCCCCCGAAACCCGCACGGGCGGGCACCTTCCCAAGGAAAACGAGCCGGTGTCGGGTGCCGAGACGCTCATGTCGAAGCTCATCGTTCCGAAAGCCGCGCACAAGCGCTTCCTGCGCGTTGTGCTCCCCGTCGCCCCGTGGGTCTTCGGCGCCTGCGGCACCGCCTACGCCGTTCTCCCCGCCCTGCTCAAGGATCGCGCCGGTGACTACCCGATCGCATTCGCGGGCATCATGACCGCCGTGACCCTCGGCTTCGGCGTGGGCATCCAGACCGTTGGCAAGAAGATCGACACGCATCGAAGCGCGCGTGCCTCCGTGATCGCGATGGCGATCGTGGCGACCGGCGCGGTGTTCGCCGCCGGCGCCGCTTCCACGACGAGCCTCACGATCGGTCTGATCGCCGCCGCGACCCTCGGCTGCGGCTACGGCCTCGCGCTCGTCGCGGGCCTCAGCGAAGTGCAGCGCCTCGCCGGCCCCGACGACCTCGCCGGCCTCACCGCCGTGTTCTACTCAATCGCCTACCTCGGCTTCTTCGTGCCGATGCTCCTCGCGGCGCTCAGCACGATCTTCAGTTACACGACGATGCTGATCGGCGGCGCCGTGATCGCGATCCTCACGCTCGTGGAGGTCGCGCTCGCCTGGCAGGCACACCTCCCCGGCGCGCACGAGTAAGCGACGCTGCGCCCGGCGGGCTACGCCTCCCGGCCGACGGGTTCAACCTCGGCCGGGCTCGAATGCCTGAGCGAGAGAAGGCCGCCGACGGCGAGCGTGACGAGCACGCCGAGCAGCGGGTACCACTGCCACGCGATCCACACTTCGCCCACGACGTACTTCTCCATCACGAAGAAGAACGCGTTGGTTGCCACCGCGCACACGAACGCGATGTTGGCATCGAGCGTGCGTGCCCGCTTGTTGACGATGCCGAGCACGAACGCGCCGAGCAGCCCGCCGTAGGTAATGCCCGCGATGCCGAGGGCGAGCACCACGATGCTGCCCTCGTCGCTGCGGAAGAACGTCGCCGGGAGAATGAAGAGCAGGCCCCACACGATCGTCGCGATGCGCCCCGTTTTCAGTTCCTCATCCTTCGTCATGGGCGTGCGGCGCAGCTTCGCGACGACATCCGTGACGGTCGACGAGCTGAGCGCCGAAAGCGATGAGGACAGCGTCGACATCGCCGCCGCAAGAATGCCCGCGAGAAGCAGACCCGAGATGCCCGCAGGCAGACCCTCGATGATGAACTTCGGGAAGATCTCGTCGTCGCGCGTGAGCCCGAGCGCAGCCGGCGTCGCGTGGTCATACCAGCCCCACAGCGCGAGCCCCACCACGAGGAAGATCGCGAACTGCACCACCACGACGAAGCCCGATGCGATGAGCGCCTTTTGCGCTTCCGCCTTCGTGCGGCACGCGAGCAGGCGCTGCACGATCAGCTGATCCGAACCGTGCGAAGCCATCGCGAAAACGGTGCCACCGAGCAAGGACGGAATGAGGCCCGAAGCGCCGCTGATCGGGTTCTCGCCGAGAATAAAGAGGTTTGTTTTGCCGGCCTCGACCGCGTCGGTGAACCACGAGAGCCCAAGCGAGGAGCTCACGACGATGATCGCGAGCAGGCCGCCCGCGACATACAGCAGCATCTGCACAACGTCGACCCACACGACCGCGCGAATGCCGCCAATGAACGTATAGAGGATCGTGACGACCGCGAGCACGACGATGATGACGAAGTAGTTCGTGTGCACCCCGAGGCCGTCGAGAATGATCTTGAGAGGAATGGCCGCAGCGAGAACGCGGACACCGTCGGCAAGAAGGCGCGTGAACAGGAACGTGACGCCCGCCGTGGTTTGGGCGGCCGAACCGAACCGCTTGCCGAGGTAGGCGTAGGCCGTGACCATCTCGCCGTCGTAATACCGGGGGAGAAGGAGGTAGGCGACGATCACGCGGCCCACGATGTAGCCAAAGCCGAGCTGCAAATAGCTGATGTCGCCCACGTAACTCATGACCGGGATGCCAATGACCGTGAGCGCGCTCGTTTCCGTTGCGACGACGCTCAGGCACACTGCCCACCACGGGATGTCGCGCCCGCCGAGGAAGTAGTCCTTAGCGTCAGATTGTTTTCCACTGAGCTTGAGGCCCAGCCAGGCGGTCGCGATGAGGTACGCGATCACCACCACGATGTCGATGACCTGCATGAATACTCCTAGGGGCGTGCGGGAGGGTGGTCAAGGGACTTCGCGCGGCGCCGCTTCCCAGAAGATGCGCAGCGCTGCGCGTGAAACCATCGTACGGGCAAACCCTAGTTTTTGGAAGAAAATTTTACGATGGATCGATGGGGCGCTGGGATCTCGGCAGCTTTTCCACGACAAGCAGATACGACTCCGTCACGAGCTCGCGCACGAGCTCCTCATCGAGGCTCGGCCCGGGCGTGAGCGAAATCCAGTGCCGTTTATTCATGTGGTATCCAGGAGAAACGTCCGGATACATCTCCCGCAGCGCGATACCGTCACTCGGTGCCGCCTTGAGCGTCACCATCTCCACGCCCGTGACCTCGGTTTGCAGCATGAACACCTTGCCGCGCACCTTCCACACGTCCCAATCCGGGCCAAAAGGCGCACCGACGGTCGTCGAGGGGAGCTCCGCGGCACGTGCTGCGGCGACCTCGAACAGTTGTGGGCCGTCCATTACTTGCGCGGCAAGCGTCGGCCCCGCCCGAGAAGCCTTCCCCCGATCCGGCCGCGCGGGCGCTTGTGGCCCGTGGCCCGGAAAAGCCACAGGAATGGCGCGGGGATTGCGCGCGCGATCGGGGCGCTGAGTGCCCAGCGCCACGGGGCGTTCGAGTCCTTGTTGGGGCGGTGCTCGAGGGCGTGGACGGCGGCTTCGGCAACCTCGTCGGGGGTCATCGTGCCCACGAGCAGCTCGACTTTGGGGACGCGTTTTTCGGAGTGGGGGTTGGCTTTGAAGTAGTCGGAGTGGACGCGCGTGGGGGTCAGTGAACCGACGTTGATCCCGGTGCCGTGAAGGTCCTGGCGCAGAGCTTCGGTGAAGCCGCGAACGGCGTAGCGGGCGGCGGCATATCCCACGGCGCCGGGCCACGCGATCTGGGCGACGGGGGAGTTGATCTGGAAAATCGTGCCGCTGCCGCGGGCGAGCATCGGCTCGATGAGGCCGCGCGTCATGTCGAATGCCGCGAAATAGGGCAGCGCCATCTGCTCGCGCGCCTCCTTCGGGCTCGTTTCCTCGATGCTGAGGAAGCGCCCCGAGCCGGCGTTGTTAATGAGGATGTCGGGCGTGCCGTGCTCGGCGAGAATCCTCGTGCACACGTTCGCGACTGCTTCGAGGTCGGAGAGGTCAACGGGATAGTAGGCGGCGCCCGTCTCATTGGCGAGAGGTTCGAGTTTTTCCTCGCGGCGGGCGAGCAGGATCAGGCGGCACCCGCTATCGCTGAGCCGTCGAGCGAGAGCCGCGCCAATGCCGGCGGAAGCGCCCGTGATGACAATCAGTTCCGAGGTGAGGGAGCTCGGGGTCGCATGGGTGCTCTTTGTGCGCTTAGTGCTCTTCGTAGCCATGCCTCGAGTCTACCGAGCGGCCACCTCGCCCACGCCGAGGATCCACTGGATTGCGGCGGTTGCTGCACCGCGCGCCCAGAAGGCGAAATCATGCTCGCGAAGCTGAATGTCGAGGCCGCTCGCGCTCACGTGCCGGATCTCGGCGATGCCCGCGTCGAGCTCCTCCTCGTTGCCGGCGAGGAACCGTGCGCCCTCGCCGGAAATCACGACGGCCTGCGGCATCGTGAACGCGGCGGCCGTGCCCACGAGCCGGCCCACCTTGCGGGCCGCGCGCGCCGACTCCTCGGAGGTGAGCGCGGTTGCGCCGCTCAAATCCGGCCAGTCCGGGCCGCGGACACCGTCGGTGATCGTGCCGAAACCCGTGTTCTCATCCGTGATTACCCGCCCGTCCATCACGAGGGCAAAACCTGTACCAATTCCGACGGTCACCACGATGAACCTCGAGGCCTCAAGGCCCGCGCCGAACCAGTTTTCCGCTTCGGCAAGCGAGGTCAGGTCATGCACGATGAGCACCGGAAGGCCCGTGAGTTCTTCGAGCCGATCGGCGGCGCGCACGTTTTCCCAACCGAGGAACGGTGCCTCGCGGACGATGCGGCCGCCGTCGATTTGCGCGCCGATGTTGACGCCAACGCCCGCAATGGGGAGCGCGGGATTCTTCGCCGAGAGAGCGTCGCGCAACTCGCCGATGAGCGCGGCGGCCTCGCGGAGCACGGCGGCGGGTCGAAGGTCGGTGAGGTGAGAGGTGCGCGAATCGAGCACGGTTGTGCGCGCATCGGTCACGATCGCCACGAGGCTTTCGTGGGTAATCGACAGCCCGATGAGCGCGAAGCTCGTGAGGTTCACCGAGAGGGGGATTGCGGGCCGACCAACCTCGCTCGGAACGGGGGCGCCCTGGAGCATGAGCTTTGCGTCGACGAGTGGCGCGGTCACGCGCGTGAGGGAGGCAGCGCTCAGCCCGAGGCGCTCGGCGAGCTGCGTGCGCGGAAGCGGTCCGTAGCGGAGCAGCTCGAGGTACACGCGGCGCGCGGAGGGCGGGAGAGTGTCGAGAGCGAGGCGCTCGGGGACGGAAGGGGTGTTCACGGTACTCAACTTTGTCAGATGCTGCGGGGAGGTAGCGCGACATGCCTCCCACTTCGGGGAATGCGCTTGACGGCGATTTATTTTATAACGAAAATAATGGGGTCATTGAAGACGCACCTCAAGGAGAAACCATGGCGACCACCACCCGTCGCGGCTTCCTCGCGGGAATGGCGGGTCTCGGGACCCTCGGCGCGCTCGCGGGATGCGGCGGCTCGAACTCGGGCGGCACCTCGCTCGAATACTTCCAGTTCAAATCCGAGGCGATCGACCTGTTCAACTCGATTTGCGAGGAGTACAACGCGCAAGCGAAGAACGTCCGCGTGCGACAAAACTTCCAGGCCGACAACGTGACCGCGTTGCGGGTGCGGCTCGTGAAGAACAACATGCCCGACATCGTCTCGATCAACGGCGACTACAACTTCGGCTCCATCGCCCGCTCGGGCGTGTTCTACGACTTCGCGAAAACCGACCTCCTCGACAAGGTGCAAGAGGGCGTCGGCGCAATCCTCCCGAGCCTCGGCGCGGGTGCCGACGGCGAAGTCAACGGTCTGCCGCTTTCCACCAACGGCTCGGGAATGATCTACAACAAAGACATTTTCGACGACTTCGGCATCGAGCCGCCGAAGACGTGGGACGACCTCATCGCCGCGGCCGAAGAGTTCGCCGCGGGCGGCGTCGACCCGTTCTACTGGGGCTTCCGCGACAACTGGACCGGCGCCCCCATGTTCTCGTCGATCTCCGGCAACTTCCTGCCGGATGTTGCCGAGTGGTACCAAAAGCGCCTCGAGGGCGACACCACCTTCGAGGATCTTCGCCCCGTGCTCGAGAAGATGAACCAGATTGCCAAGATGGGCAATAAGAACAAGTACGAGGTCGACTACAACGGCGGGAACCAGGGTTTTGCCCAAGGCAAAGCCGCGATCTACGTGCACGGCACGTACGCGATCCCCGCGATCCGCTCCTACAACCCCGACATCAACCTCGGCACCTTCGCGACGCCCGCCGACGACCCCGCTGACACGCGCGTGGTTTCTGGCGTGGACGTGGCCCTCACGATGGGCGTCGAGCCCGAGCACGAAGAAGAAGCCCTCGACTTCATGCGCTACCTCATGAAGGAAGAAAACGTGCTCGCCTACTGCAAGGAGCAGGTCGCCTTCCCGACCCTCAAGGGCACCGAGACCGACGACCCGGCCCTCCAGGGCCTCCAGGAGTACTTCGCGAACGACCTCATCGCGACCTACTCCGACCACAACTTCCCGCAGGGAGTCAATCTCAACAACTACATGCAGCAGTTCCTGATCGACCACGACATCGACGCGTTCATTAAGACGCTCGATACGCAGTGGGACAAGGTCGCAAAGCGCATGGCCGCGACGGCGTAAGGAGAAGCCACCGTGTCTACAACGCACACAAAGCCCGGCTCCGCGCCGGCACTACGCTCAAAGGAAAAGCGGATCGACCCCGCACACGTGTGGATGGTCATTCCCGCCATCATCATCTTCGTGGCCCTGCTTGTGTGGCCCCTCATCCAGGGCATCTTCTACACGTTCACGAACTACCAGGGCTACGGCGACTGGCGCTTCGTGGGCCTCGACAACTACAAATTCCTGTTCCAGGACGACGTGATTTGGGGAAGCTACGGCTTCACGTTCCTTTTCGCGATCTCCTCGACGCTCGCGACGAACGTCATCGCGATGGTCCTCGCGCTCTTGCTGAACTCGGCAATCAAAGCGAAGAACCTCTTTCGCGGGATCTTCTTCCTCCCGTACATGCTCCCCGTGCTGATCGTCTCGTACATCTTCAGCTACCTCTTCACGAACAACATTCCGCTCATCGGCCAATGGCTCGGCTGGGAGTGGCTCTCCTCCTCGCTGCTTGCCAACGAGAGCCTCGCGTGGCTCGCGATCGTGTTCGTGGGCGTGTGGCAGGGTGTCGCCTTCACGACCCTCATCTACATTTCGGGCCTGCAAACCGTGCCCGAAGAGGTCTACGAAGCCGCCTCGCTCGACGGCGCGAACAAGTGGAAGCAGTTCTGGAAAATCACCTTCCCGCTCATCATGCCGTTCTTCACGATCAACGTCGTGTTGAGCTTCAAGAACTCCCTCGGCGTATTCGACCAGGTCGTTGCCCTCACCGAGGGCGGTCCCGGCACCGCCACCCAATCCATCTCGTTCCTGATCTTCAAGAACGGCTTCCAGGGCGGCGAGTTCGCCTACCAGACGGCGAACGGCGTCATCTACTTCATCATCCTCATCGTGCTGTCGTTCGCACAGCTGCGATTCCTCCAGTCGAAGGAGGTCAACTGACATGAGTACCCAGTCGATCCCCACCCCGGGTGCCGCAGAAACACCCACGAACGAAAGCATCGAGAAGGGCGGAGCAAGCGTCGGAAAGCCCCCGCGCAACAAGCGCCGCTACCGCCTCCACCGCACCAACTGGTGGGCGACCGCCCTCGTGGCCGTTCTTTCCCTGACGATCCTCGTGCCGCTGTACTTCGCGGTGGTGACCGCGTTCAAAACGGCACCCGAGCTCGCCGAAAGCGGCTTCGGCCTGCCGAACCAGTGGAACCTCGACAACTTCGTCGAGGCCTGGCGCCTCACCGAGTTTCCGAAGCGCCTCATGACGAGCGCGATCATCACGGTCGGCGCCGTGATCGTCACGCTGCTCACGAACTCGATGGTGGCCTACGCGATCGCGCGAAACCTCCACCGCAAGAGCTTCAAGTTCCTCTACTACTTCTTCGTGGCGGCGCTCTTCGTGCCGTTCCCGATCATCATGCTGCCCGTGGTCAAGCAAACGGCCGCACTCGGCATCGACAACGAGGCCGGCCTGATCCTCCTGTACACCGTGTACGGGCTCGCGATGAACATCCTGCTCTACGTGAGCTTCTTGAAGTCGCTTCCCGAAGAGCTCGAAGAGGCCGCGCGCCTCGAAGGCGCCTCCACGTGGACCGTGTTCTGGAAGATCGTGTTCCCGCTCATGGCCCCCATGAACGCCACGGTCGGCATCCTCACGTGCCTGTGGTCGTGGAACGACTTCATGCTGCCCCTCGTGATCCTCTCCGATCCCGACTCGCAGACGCTGCCGCTCGCGCAGTACGTGTTCCAGGGCCAGTTCAACACGAACTACCCCGTGTCGTTCGCGAGCTACCTCATGGCGATCGCGCCCATGATGCTCGTGTACGTCTTTGCGCAGAAGTGGATCATCTCGGGCGTGATGCGAGGCTCGACCAAGTAGATCGGGCGCGTGCATGCGCCGCGCGCGTCACTCTCGCTGCAGAAAACATCGCTCCCTCCCCGCGCCGTGCGGGAAGGGAGCGATGTTCTTGATGAAGTGGAATGGCAGGTGGCTCTAACCGATGAGCGAGGCGAGCCGTTCGCGCTCGGCCTTCACATCGGCACCCGCCGCCTCCGCAACAAGCGCAAGAGCGAGCGCCATGCCGAGTGCGCCCGGGTCAGGCGTGCCGAGCACGCGATCGCCGAGGTAGCTCGAACGCCCGCGACCGCTCGACATTTCCTTCGTTGACTCGGCACCGTCGATGGCGGCGCCGATCGCCGCGGCATCCAGGCGCTCAGCGCCCGACGTTGCAACAGCCTCAAGCACATCCACGATCGTGCGATCGCCCGGCTCGGCACCACCCACGCGCGTGACCGCCGCGCGGGCCTCCTTCAGGCCCTCCACAAGTGAGGTGCCGTTCTTCGCCGCCGCCGCGATCTCCTGGAAGGCGAGGCCAAACAGCGGACCGGAAGAGCCGCCCGTGTCGTTGAGGAAGCCCTCCGCAATCGAATTGAGATCCGCCGCGAGATCGGCATCCGCCCCGCTCGCGCGCGTGAGCGTCGCCTTCGCCGCGTTCGCGAGATTCGTGCCCACGTCGCCATCGCCGGCCTTTTGGTCGATCTCATCGAGCGCCGCGCGGGAGTTTTCAAACGTTTCCACGAACGCCGAAAGCCAGTCCGACGCCTGCTTCGCCCCAGCCGAAGCCTCACTTTCAGCATCGCCTTCGCCATCGTTTTCTGCCTTTTGGCCCGCGTGTACGTCGAAGCCTTCCGGCACGAGGCGCGGCGTGGGCAGTGCGGCCGTCTCATGCGGAGCACACACGTACTCGAGCCACGCCTCCTCGAGCGCCGTGAGGGTGATCGAGAAGCCTGCCATATCGAGCGCCGTCGTGTAATTGCCCGAGAACGCGACGCGCACGTTGACACCCGCATCCGCGAGGGCCTCGTGCGCCGCGGTTTGGATATGCAGCAGCTCAAGCGGGGCGAGGCCGCCAAGGCCGTTGACGAAGAGCAGCGCGCCCGCGCTCGCCTCGAACTTCTTGGTGAGGGCGTCGCGCAACTCGGAAATCATGCGCTGCGTGAGCTCTTCAAGCGTCGGCTGCGCGATTGTTTCCTTCGCGCTCTCGCCGTGGATGCCCACGCCGTACTCGAGTTCATCCTTTTCCACATCGAACGCGAGGTGATCAGCGCCGGGCGAGGTGTGAGCACGGCGAGCGACCGAGAGCGAACGTGTCGCGGCGACGAGCGCGTCACCGAGCTCCTTGAGTTCCGCGAGGCCAAGGCCCTGATCGGCGGCAGCGCCAAGAACCTTCTCCACGAGGGTCGTGCCGGCAATGCCGCGGCGGCCGACTGCACCCGAATCGGTGCCAAGGTCATCATTCACGAGCACCTGCGCGCTCTCAATGCCCTCCGCCGAAAGGCGCTCCGCCGCGATATTGAAGTTGATGCAATCGCCCGTGTAGTTCTTGACGATGTGGAGCACGCCGCCGCTCTTCGCCACGGCGCGGCTCGCCTCGAAAATCTGACGCGAATGCGGGGAGGTGAACACTTCGCCCGGCACCGCCGCATCGAGGCCTCCGCGCCCCACGAATCCCGCGTGCATGGGCTCGTGGCCAGCGCCGCCGCCGCTCACGAGCGCGACTGTGCGCTCCGGAGCGGGGTTCGTCGCGCTCACGAAGTACGGGTCGCGCGAAAGGGCGACGGTGTCGCCAGCAGCGGCCGCGATCGCGGTGAGCGCGTAAAACGACGGGGATGCGGAATCTGAATAAAACGCCGGCACGGGAAACCTCCTGTGGTTGTAGTGCACTAGTGGTCTCACGGTAACAATCGGCGATTGATCGCTGCTGATGGCGTCGAGGCCTTCACCCCACGCGAGGGCTCAGCGTGAGGAATGCTGGCGCGCTGAGGAGCGCCAAGCGTCGGACCGAAAACCCCACCGCAAAACCCAGCCGGAAAGCCCGGCCGGAAAACCCCAGCCGACACAACCCCGCCGATAAAAATCCCGTTTTCCCACAGGCTTTCTTTTGCGGAGAAAAAATCTCGACTACCGTGGAGACATGAACGACAATCTTCGCTCCATGCCCCCGCTTGCCCACGCCCCCGGCGCCGACCAACCCGACTGGTGGAAGAACGGCGTCGTGTATCAGATCTACCCGCGCTCTTTCGCTGACGCGAACGGCGATGGCATCGGTGACCTCCGCGGCATCATCAACCATGTTGACCATCTCGCCGCGCTCGGCATCCAGACCGTGTGGCTCTCGCCGATCTACCCCTCGCCGCAAGACGACAACGGCTACGACATCGCCAACTACCGCGACATCGAACCGATGTTCGGCACCCTCAACGACTTCGACGAACTCATCGAAAAACTCCACGACCACGGGATCCGCCTCGTCATGGACCTCGTCGTCAACCACTCGAGCGACGAGCACGAATGGTTCGTCGAATCCCGCTCCTCGCGCGAGAACCCCAAGCGCGATTGGTACATCTGGCGCGACGCTCGCGAAGTCGAAGGCCTCAAGCCCGGCGAGCGCGGCACCGAGCCCAACAACTGGGACTCCGCCTTCAGCGGTCCCGGCTGGCAGTGGGACGAAGAAACCGAGCAGTTCTACCTGCACATGTTCTCCCGCAAACAACCCGACCTCAACTGGGAGAACCCCGAGGTTCGCGAGGCCGTGTACGACATGATGCGCTGGTGGCTCGACCGCGGCGTCGATGGATTCCGCATGGACGTCATCAACCTCATCTCCAAACCCGAAGGCCTCCCCGACGGCCCGCCCACGCAGGACGGCCTCGGCTCCGCCTTCGCGATGGTCATGACCGGCCCGCGTTTCCACGAATTCATGCAGGAGATGCGCCGCGAGGTGTTTGACCGATACCCCAAGACGTTCGTGAACGTCGGCGAAACCCCGGGTATCACCGCCCACGACGCACTGCTCACCTCCAAGCCTGAGCGCGGCGAACTTGAGATGGTGTTCCAGTTCGAGCACGTTGGCCTCGAGCACGAGGGGCACAAGTTCAACCCGTCGCGCGCGCTGCCCCTTCACGAGCTCGCCGGCAACCTCGCCCGCTGGGATCGCGAAGTTGCCGAAGAAGGCGGCTGGAACTCCCTCTACTTCGAGAACCACGACCAGCCCCGCTCCGTGTCTCGATGGGGCGATGACGACCCTGAATGGCGTGTGCGCAGTGCGAAGGCGCTCGCCGGGATGCTCCACGCGCACCGCGGCACCCCCTACGTGTACCAGGGCCAGGAACTCGGTCAGGTGAATTTCCCGTGGGAGAGCCTCGAGCAGTTCCGCGACATCGAGGTTCTCAACTACGTGCGTGAATCCGAGCAGTTCGGCCACGGCACCTTCGAGGAGCTTCTTCCCGGCATCAGTGATATGAACCGCGACAACGCCCGCACGCCCATGCCGTGGACTAGCGCCGTCGAATCGGGTGCTGGCTTTGGCGAGGGCGAACCGTGGATCGCTGTGAACCCCTCCGCAGCCGAGGGCGTGAACGCCGCCGACCAGGTTGGGGTCGAAGGCTCGGTGTTCGAGTTCTACCGCGCCCTCATCGCGCTGCGCAAGAGCGAGCCGCTCCTGGTCTCAGGCGGCTTCGAACTGCTCGGCCCAGTCGAGAGCATGGGGGAGGGGCTGCCCGGCCAGTCCGGCCCTTCGCGTGTCTGGGCCGTGCGCAGGTTCAGCGCGAGGGAGGGGTCCGACGCTTCCTCGCTCATTGCGGTTGCTAACTTCTCGCGCGAGACCGTAGAGCTCGGTGAAAACGTGTGGCCCGCCGGTGCCGAGGTAGTGCTTTCGAACGTCGCCGAAAGCGAGCGCGCAGGCGAGCAAAAGCTCGGCGGTTGGGAGTTTGCGCTGCTCAAGGCGTGAGCTACTGAGCGCTGCTTAATAGGGGGGAGGCCCCCGGCGGAATGGATCCGCCGGGCGCCTCCCTTAGAAATGAGGGAACCTCACGCGAGCCTTATATGGCCTGCCGCATTCGCATCGCCGGCGCGCTTGAGGTGCGAGCGACTCAGGCCTTCTTCTCGCGATACGGATTGGCTGCCTGCGCCACGCTCGCCCACGAATCGGGGTTCACGAGGAAGGTCACAGCCTCGTTGTCCCAGAACACGCGAGTCTCAATGCCCTTGGATTCCCTGTCGTACGTGAAGAACGCGACGGCCATCTCAAAGGGGCGACCATTCGCGCGCGCCTGCACGTAATTGACGGCCGGTTCCTCGAGCGCGCGCCTCGAAAAGACGCCGGGTGCGAAAGCGCCAGACTTCACGTAGAAGACCGGATCGACCTGCTGAAGCGTGAGACCTTCGATCCCCGCAGCGACGGTGAAGATCACGCTAAATGCATCCCACTCGTTGGGGAAGTCGTGGACCTCGGGCTGCACCGCCGCGGCGAGTGCGCGCAGGGTTTCCTGCTCAACAGCGGAGCCGTTGTTGCTCACGGGATTGTCTTGAGTCATTGCTTGTTCAGCTCCTCTGCAAGATCGAGAAGTTCGCGAGCGCTCACAGGTTCCTCGTCGCCACCGAAGTTGTCCACGTAGGTGTAGGTGAACTGATCGGTTCCCCGATCGAAACGAGTTACGAGAGTTGCCGCACGGTCTTTGTACACCTGCTTCTCGAGGAAAAGCTCGAGAAGCAGCTTCTTCTGATCCTTCGCGAAAGCCAAGTCGACCGTGAAGGGATCCTCACCCTCAAGCTTCGCAAGCGAGGTATCGAAGAGCTGCCCCGCCTTGGTGTGCACGAGGAACGAGGTCAAGACCTCAAGTCGCTCAAGATCCTCAAGTCCTTTACGGACACAATGCTCGTACCGCTCGATGGGGCTTCCCGCCCACGGCGCGCTGATCGCAGTCATATTCCCATCCTAATTTGCACTGAAAGATCTGGCCTGAAAACACCGGCTAGTGCTGGTTGACCTGATCGAAGTGGATCCTTGGGACTGAACCGGAATCGAGCGCTTTGGCCTTGACTTCGCTGAGAGCTTTCGCGGAGAAATCACGGCCGTAAGTGTCGACTTTCGACTTTTTGGGGTCGCGATGGAAGAAATCGTGTTCGTCGTTATGAACGCTCCCGTCGATACGCATCCACTGCTTACCGGTTTCTCGATCATAGATATCTGCAACTGCATGGTAGGCCGTGGGGCGTCCGTTCGAATCCAGTGTTGCTCGGGTGGAGAAGTGAGTGAAGCTATCCTCATTCATGATGGCGTCACTTTGGATCATTTCCATGTTGTAGATAGTTTGCTTATTCACCATATGGTGCTGGGCAAGGTAATTGCCGGAACCGAGATTCGGCGCGAACATGTGAGCTAATAAGTGGCCTTTTTCATCGACGGGCATATCTGGATCGTCGGTTCGCATGAGCTTCTTACTAGGATCTTCGGGATCCATCTGGAATGACCCGGCGTCCAAGAGTGCCTTGTTGGCCTGAGTGCCGTCGGCTCGTTTCACCGTGGTGAACTTGTCGAAGATTACTGCTTCGGACTCGATGTAGTCCGGGTATTGACGATAGACAACCTTGTTGCGTCCGATCTGGACCGTAACCTCACGCATATTTTCGTTCACGTAGTCAACTACGCGAATTTGAGGTTTGGGAGCCTCGCCCTTCTTCCATTCGATCTTGTCGGGCAAAGACTCGGGAAGCAAGCTGCCGTTATCTTTGACGTAGGCACCTTCGTTGACCGAGTACTGGATGTCGGTTCCTCGCCATTTTTCCTCGGGTCGGTCTTTGAGATTGTTTTCAAAGTCAAACTCTTCACCCGGAATGGCTTGTCGCTCAACGTACTCGTCGAACTTAAGCTGGTGGTACTCCGCGCGAACATCTTCAATGTCGAGCTTTTCGAGCGCAGCCACGCGATCCAAGTCGCCCTTCGCTCTCGCGTCCTCAATAAGGGCCTCGCGTGCGGATTTCTCATAGAATTCGTCAGCTGAGATGGACGGCTTTTGCTCCAGCATAGATTCATTCGCGTGATGGTGCTGTGAGAAGTGCGAGTCGTCGACTGGCTTGTGCGCGGTTTCGATTGTGTCGCGCGTATCGCCCAAGGGGCCGTCTTCGTGCGGTTGGAGGAGCTCCGCTTTCTCGTGACGGAATTTCTCCTCATCAACTTCGATTCCGGCTGCCTTTCGCCCGTCGGCGATCTCAAGATCCTCACCGCGAGCGGCACTTGCGGCTCGTGGTGCGTCATCAGCATGCTCGGCAACCTCACGAGTTGCAGCACCCGCAGACTTCTCGCCGTCATGGTCGCCGGTGTGCGAACCGTCGGAGTCTCCTCGGTCCTTTTCCGCCTTGACATCGTCCGCGTCGCGGGCAGGCTTGCCCTTTTCGACAACGTCGTCGGCGTGAGCTGCCGCATTTTCGGTGCTCTCCTTGCCGACCTTGGCTACATCGTCGGTATGTGCAGCCGAAGCTTCGGCTGCTTCCCGTGCAGAGGGGGTACCTGCGTCAGGCTTGTCGGTCTTTTGCGCATCGGAGGCATCGATTTCGGCAACGTCATCCTTGCTCGTCTTGGCGAGGTCGTTGGTGCTGTCGAGGGCCTCGTCAACGCTGGTCCTCTCGGCGACAGAAGCCGTGCGAACGCCGTCGGCATTCGCGGTCTGCTTTGCGTTCGCGTCTGCTTCGCTTGCCCGCCGTGTATTCGCCTCTGCCTCGGGCGCTTCCTTGGAGCTGTTAGACGGACTATCCACGTCGTCTCCGCGACGAACCGGGGCTTCGTTGTCATCGAGTTCGATCTGGTGATCGACGTCAGACTTGCGGGACTTCGGAGTGACTTCGTCCGCCTGATCCACGAGTTCACTACCGCTGGCGCGAACGCCAGAGCCCGCATTGGAGTCAGTGCCGGAGACTTTTGCACCAGAAGTCGCGTGCTTGGACGCCTCGTCACTGTGGTTTACGAGATCGTCGGAAGCGTCATCGATCGGGTCGTCATGCTTAGCGGAATTAGCGCGGGCTGGTTCCGGGCGCACCTCTTCTGCCCTTGGGCTCTGGGCGCGCGGAGCACTTTCGCTCGAGCTCGCCGGCTTCTCGACTGCCGGGCGATCAGTTGTACCGCTAGTGCCGGAAGGAGAATCTGGGCGGTTGGACCTAACGGGCGCGTCATCGACCTGCTTTGAAGTCGCTTCTGCAACGTTGCTGACGCCGGGGCGGGCCGTTCCTGTTCCAGCTTTTGAGGCACTTGCAGCATTATTGGCAACTTCGCGCGTGCTGATGTTCATGACATTGCCAGCATGACCATTTGCGGCTTTTGCAGTGCCTTGGGTCAATGGACGAAGACCCGTAGCTTGGGCAACTTTGTTGTAACCGTTGGCTGTTGTGGACTTCGCGGATGCGAGTACGCGTGCGGAAACTGACTGTCGTGTGGCAGCTTTCGCTCGAGATGCGGCATACGCTTCTGCCCCTTCCTTCATCCCGACCTTGGCAGCAGCCCTCACACCGTTGGTAGCAGTCGCTTTGACCGCACTCTTCGCGGCGACGGTCACACCCACCTTGGCGGCGCCGGCGGTACCGCCGGTCGCCACAGTCCCGATGAGGTCCGGGGCGAGGTATCCCACGTAGTAGGCCGGGTCTTCTTTGAACTCTTGCCATTCGTTTTTGGCGAAGTTTTTGGTTCCGCGCCATGCAGCGGATGCTGCATCCTTAGGGCTGAAGGTCGAAATTGCTTTACCGGCGGAGTCAGCCATGCGGCCGAGACCCCCGTCTTTCACAAAATCGTCAAGCTTCTTCGTTGCTTCGAAGATCTGTTTCCGGTGCTTCCAAGCTGAAACGGCGCCATCCTTAGCGAGGACACCAAGGCCCCAGAGAGCCTTGCCAGTATCGACGACCGCATCTTTCGCGCCTTGAAAGAAGCGAATGAGACCATTACTACTACGACCTTTAGGGTCCCCCTCGGGAGCTTCCTTCGGTGCTTCCGGTGGCTCCTCACCGAGGTTGTCGATTCTTGAGGCCAGGGCTTGATCAGCTTGTTCAACGTCGTCACACAGCTTGCGAATCTCGCCTTCAATTCGGTCCAGCTCTTTTTGAGCATCGTCAATCGCACGTTGACGCTCGTCATTTGGGACTTCGTGATCGTTGCCCTCAGAGTCGGTTTCGGTTTTCGTTTCCGGCATGGCTTTCGCTGCAGCCATGGCAGCTTCCGCGGCGATGATGTCGAGTTCGAGCTGGTGTTTCCGATTCTTGAACTCGTCGAGCTTCGTTGCGTAATCGTCGAGTGCCTGCTTGATATTGTGTGCGATTTTCTTGTTATCTTGCACCAGCTCCAACGGGTCGCGCATGCCGTTGTAGATTTTCGGCGCTTCTGGCGCTTCATAAGTGGAATTCAGCTTGAACCAAATTTCTGAAACGCCAGCGATAATATCGAACGCGTCCTGGGCGGCCGCATCAATGTCGCTGCCGAGCTCACGAACCGGGCCGGCGTCGTCAATTTCAGGAAGTTGTGCTGCAAGTCCCATGTCATTCTCCCGGCATGTCGAGTTTCGGAATGTCATTAGCGGCACGAGCGGCATCTTGGTGCATCGTCGAATCGCCGATGACGTAGCTATTGATGGCGGTCTCGGTGCAGTTGATCGTCAGAGTGGAGAAGTCGCGTGCGCCCGCGATGAATGTGCACAGGATCTCGTCAAGATATTTCGCAGCCGCCGCTTGACTCTTTGGGCTGTGCGTGAGGGCACTGTTGGCCGCGCCTTTTGCGTCCTCGGCTTTGCCCACGGGGCGCTCCATGACGCTAGTTTGGGTTCTGGCCTGATTGACGACGGCTGTGGAAGCTGCTGTGTCAACGTTGTAATGCAAGGTGCGTGCCCCCTTCAGTGATGCTTACTTGCGGATCAGTGCTTTTCATCCAGTAAAAGCGCCCTGCCGCCGCGTGGGCGGCAGGGCGTTTGTGTGTGGTGGTGTTAGCCGATGTTGGCGACGGCGCTGGCGGCGCGTTGTTGGGCGCTGGTG
>OKEG01000044.1_pt1 | contig 87942 bp, 66 predicted proteins | sample 1614111 | NCBI WGS metagenome assembly OKEG01 (sample SAMN04436907, study PRJEB24849) | human gut metagenome | biome: human gut; feature: NICU; material: stool | host: Homo sapiens | place: USA: Saint Louis, MO | collected 2012-04-09 | reverse complement strand
ATATGGCAAATTGTTAAAAATATTTTAACACAAACACTAGATTTGATATTAAATGAAAAGTTTTAAATGGTTTAGTGGTTGTAAAAGTGAAATAATAGCTTACCTTAATAAATTTTATTAAAAATACCAAATTGCTATAATTATAGGTAATAGTATAAATATAATATTTTGAATTACAAAAGGATGGATGATATATGCGTGTAGCAATAATAGGCATGGGAACTGCTGGTGTAAGTGTATTGAGAGAGTTAGTTAAGCACCCAAAATTTAATCAATTAGATATAGATTTATACGATGATAAAGTAAATATGGGACAGGGCGTACCATTTCAAAATGATAGTTCTGAGCTGCTAATTAATATGCCTTCGAAAAAGATGAGTTTAAATTTAGATGATGAGACTGAATTTTGGAAGTGGTATAAACAGCAAACTGATTTTAATTTTGATGAACCTGCATATTTACCGAGATTTGTATTCGGACATTATATGAAATCTTATTTATCTATGTTCACGAAAAAATATCCAAATATATCAACTATTTATAATAAAGTTCAAGAGATTTATACAAATTCTAATATTGATGAAACGAATTTAACTTATTACATATGTACTACAAATTCAGAACAATCATGGCAAGCGTACGATTATGTATTTTTAACATGTGGTACATTTGCCTACCATGATCCATATAACTTAAAGGGTAAAAAAGGATATATCGCTACGCCTTATCCAACATATAATACGTTAGACGAAGTAAATGAACAGGACGATATTGCGATTATTGGTACAGGCCTTGCCAGTTTAGATGTTGTTCGTTATGTTGCTGCTCATCATCCGAAATTACCAATTACTATGACGAGTCGTTCTGCAAATTTACCAAGTGTAAGAGGTACAATGATTGACGTGTCATTCAAGTACTTAACTAAAGACAAATTAAATGACATTAAAAAACATCATTTCGGCAATGCACCGCTTGATACTTTAGTTTCTTTATTTTTAAAAGAATGTGCTGAATATGACATTGATTTTAAAAAATTAGTACATAGACGTACAGGAAATCATATTGCAGATTTGAAGTATGATTTAGCGCGTCCAACAGAAATGGGCATTTTCCAAAGTATGATTGAACATTTGAAAGAGAATTTAAATTGGATATGGAATAGCTTAAGTATTGAAGACCAACATCAATTTAATCAAAAATACTCAAAAATGATTCAATTAAATTCAAATCCAATGCCTCCAAGAACTGCTGAACTAATTATTGAATTAATAGAAAATAAGTCTTTAATTTTGAAAAAAGATTTAGAAGATGTGAAACATGATGGCAAGTTGTATTATTTTTCATACAAAAACCAAGAATCAGTAGACATATATAATGTTGTCATTAACGCGACAGGTGCAAAAAGTCATTTAAATGAATTAGATCAAGATGATCAATTAATTAAAAATCTTGAAAATAGACAAATTGTACAAGCACATCCAATGGGAGGCATACAAATCATACCGGAAACCAATCAAGTTATTAGTCCAAGGTTTGGAACATTAACAAATATGATTGCGATAGGTCAAATGACAAACGGTGTTAATAAACTACGAAATGGTGTGAAAATGATAGTAGAACAAGTTGCGCATACAGTATCTCAATTATATGATGCTTTAGAATCGAATGAGCAACAACAGCGCAGTGACAATCAATAATTTGTAACTAGAAGATAATAAAGAGAACGCTCTATAGAGACGAATTGAAGGTTTGATTTTAATGTCTGTTAGTAAGAATCATATCAATGAGATGCCTATAGTACTCAAATTATATTAAATTAAAACCGTCATTAATTGTTTTTTCAGAAAACATATAGTATCATTTTAAATGTAGTTGACATACTACGTACTCAAATAATCTATAACAATTTCATATATAATTCTTTCGGGGCAGGGTGAAATTCCCAACCGGCAGTAAATAAAGCCTGCGACCTGCTAATATGTTTCATATTAGTGGCTGATCTAGTGAGATTCTAGAGCCGACAGTTAAAGTCTGGATGGGAGAAAGAATGTTAATTATCGACAAAGATAATGTAGCGTATTTGTAAAAAATGTGTACAAATAGGCTTATTTAACGATAAATTTTTCTCCTTGCATCTTAATTCATGATGTGAGGATTTTTGTTTATAGAGGTGATCGTTTGAGTCAATTTATGGATTATGCGATTCAACTTGCAAATATGGTACAAGGTCAAACAGGTGTTAATCCACCCGTTGGCGCTGTTGTAGTTAAAGAAGGTAGGATTGTTGGTATTGGTGCACACTTGAGAAAAGGTGACAAGCATGCGGAGGTTCAAGCACTTGATATGGCACAACAAAATGCTGAAGGTGCGACGATTTATATTACGTTAGAGCCATGTAGTCATTTTGGTTCAACACCACCCTGTGTTAACAAAATTATTGATTGTAAGATAGCTAAAGTAGTTTACGCAACAAAAGACAATTCGTTAAATACACATGGTGATGAGACGTTACGGGATCACGGTATTGAGGTTGAATGCGTTGATGATGAACGTGCATCACAATTATACCAAGACTTTTTTAAAGCAAAAGCAAAGCAACTGCCACAAATTACAGTGAAAGTATCTGCAAGTTTAGATGGTAAACAAGCGAATGATAATGGACAAAGTCAATGGATTACTAACAAAGAGGTTAAACAAGATGTCTATAAGTTAAGACATCGACACGACGCAGTGTTAACTGGAAGACGTACAGTTGAGTTAGATGATCCACAATATACTACACGTATTCAAGATGGAAAAAATCCTATAAAAGTAATATTGTCTAAGTCTGGGAATATTCATTTTAATCAGCAAATTTATCAAGATGAATCAACACCAATTTGGATATATACTGAAAATCCAAATTTAACAACCAATCAAACACATATTGAAATTATTTACTTGAAGTCTTGTGATTTAACAACAATTCTTCACAATTTATATAAAAGAGGAGTTGGAACTTTGCTAGTCGAGGCAGGTCCAACCACTACTTCAGAATTTCTCCAATCTAATTATATAGATGAATTTATTCTCTATTATGCCCCGAAATTAATTGGCGGATCTGGAAATTATCAATTTTATCAAACAAATGATGTGATTGAGATACCAGATGCGAACCAATTTGAAATTGTTCATTCCGAGTTATTAAATCAAAATGTCAAATTAACTTTACGAAAGAAGTGATGATGCATGTTTACTGGCATCGTTGAAGAAATAGGTGTTGTTAAAAGTGTTCAAATTCGTAAATCAGTCAGGACGATTGAAATTGAAGCACATAAAATTACGGCAGATATGCATATTGGTGATTCCATCAGTGTTAATGGTGCATGTTTAACAGTGATTGATTTTAATCAGACATCTTTTACTGTACAAGTAATTAAAGGCACTGAAAATAAAACCTATTTAGCAGATGTTAAGCGACAATCAGAAGTAAATTTAGAGCGTGCCATGAGTGGTAACGGTAGGTTTGGTGGACATTTTGTCCTCGGTCATGTAGATGAACTAGGAACAGTTTCAAAAATAAATGAAACAGCCAATGCCAAAATTATTACTATTCAATGTAGCCAACATATTAATAAGCAGTTAGTGAAACAAGGGTCTATCACTGTGGATGGTGTAAGTCTAACGGTATTTGAGAAACATGATAACAGTTTTGACATTCATCTTATTCCAGAAACGAGGCGTTCAACGATTTTATCATCCAAAAAATTAGGAGATAAAGTACATCTAGAAACAGACGTTTTGTTTAAATATGTTGAAAATATTTTAAATAAAGATAAAGACCCATTATCTGTAGATAAATTAAGAGCATTTGGTTTTTAGGAGGGGTAGCATGCAATTCGATAATATTGACAGTGCTTTAATGGCTTTAAAAAATGGAGAAACAATTATTGTAGTAGATGATGAGAATCGTGAAAATGAAGGTGATTTAGTAGCGGTCACTGAATGGATGAACGATAATACCATTAATTTTATGGCGAAAGAAGCAAGGGGATTAATATGCGCACCAGTGTCTAAAGATATTGCACAACGTTTGGATTTGGTACAAATGGTTGATGATAACTCAGACATCTTTGGTACGCAATTTACAGTGAGTATTGATCATGTAGATACAACAACAGGAATTAGCGCTTATGAACGTACATTGACTGCCAAAAAGCTCATTGATCTTAGTAGTGAAGCTAAAGATTTTAATCGTCCTGGTCATTTATTTCCATTAGTAGCACAAGATAAAGGCGTATTAGCTAGAAATGGACACACAGAAGCGGCTGTTGATTTAGCTAAACTTACTGGTGCCAAGCCCGCTGGTGTCATTTGTGAGATTATGAATGATGACGGCACGATGGCGAAAGGACAAGATTTACAAAAGTTTAAAGAAAAACATCAATTAAAGATAATTACGATTGATGATTTAATTGAATATCGTAAAAAATTAGAACCAGAAATTGAATTTAAGGCAAAAGTGAAAATGCCTACAGATTTCGGAACATTTGATATGTATGGTTTTAAAGCGACTTATACAGATGAAGAGATAGTTGTACTGACAAAAGGTGCAATTCGACAACATGAAAATGTACGCTTACATTCTGCGTGCCTTACAGGCGATATTTTCCATAGTCAACGTTGTGATTGTGGTGCTCAACTTGAATCGTCTATGAAGTATATCAATGAACATGGTGGCATGATTATTTATCTACCTCAAGAAGGTCGTGGCATAGGATTGTTAAACAAATTACGCGCATATGAATTAATTGAGCAAGGATATGATACAGTAACTGCAAATTTAGCATTAGGTTTTGATGAAGATTTGCGAGATTATCATATTGCTGCACAGATTTTAAAATATTTTAACATCGAACATATCAATTTATTAAGTAATAATCCAAGTAAATTTGAAGGATTAAAACAATATGGCATTGATATTGCAGAAAGAATTGAAGTTATCGTACCAGAAACGGTACATAATCATGATTATATGGAAACGAAAAAAATAAAAATGGGTCATTTAATATAGGAGGACTTTAACATGAATTTTGAAGGTAAATTAATTGGAAAAGATTTGAAAGTTGCAATCGTAGTTAGTCGATTTAATGATTTTATCACTGGAAGATTACTTGAAGGTGCAAAAGATACTTTGATTCGACATGATGTTAATGAAGACAATATTGATGTAGCATTTGTTCCGGGTGCGTTTGAAATTCCTTTAGTAGCTAAAAAATTAGCCTCATCAGGAAATTATGATGCAGTAATTACATTAGGATGCGTAATTCGCGGTGCTACGTCTCATTATGATTATGTTTGTAATGAAGTCGCGAAAGGTGTTTCTAAAGTAAATGATCAAACTAATGTACCAGTCATATTTGGTATTTTAACGACTGAAAGTATTGAACAAGCTGTTGAAAGAGCGGGTACGAAAGCCGGCAATAAAGGTGCCGAAGCAGCAATAAGTGCAATTGAAATGGCTAATTTATTAAAATCTATAAAAGCATAGAGCGCTGTTGTGAGTTCATAATCAAAGATTTATAAATGATTCAGAACTGCCAATATAACATTTAGGAGCCTAGAACATTGATTAATGTTCCAGACTCCTAAATTATTGTTTATGCCAAGCTCTATTTACGGCATAATTTTTTAATTGTACTTAAACCTAACATAACTGTAGCTCCTAAAGCTGCAATTATGCCAACACGTTTTAATCCAGCAGGTTTCACAAATTCTTTTACAGCAAGAGAAAGGTTTTGTGGGCGTTCTGCTAATCTTCTCATAAAATACGCAAACCAATCATCGCCATAAGGTACATAAATAGTGAAATTATAGCCTTCATTTGCAATTTCTTCTGCTAACTCTGATCTAAAACCATAGAGCATTTGGAATTCCATACGATCTTTTTCAATGTGATTTTCTTTCATAAATTGTTTTACATGATTAATGATGCGATGGTCATGTGTTGCAATTGAAGTGAAATTGCGTGCGTTTAACAAACGTTGTTCAATTATCTTGATGTAATTTGCATCTACGTCTTCCTTAGATTGAAATGCAATTGATTCGTTTTCTTTATATGCACCTTTAACCAAACGTAATCGTAAATCTTGGTACTTATCAACTAATTCATGGCTATCGTATAAATATGCTTGAATTACAGTACCAACATTTCTAAATTCGCCTTTTAATCGATCTAAAACTTGAACAATTTGTTGCAGGCTAGCGTATTTTTCAGTATCAATATTTATATGCATATTGTTGTAAGTATTTGCTTTAAGTAAAATCTCTCTTAAATTTTGGTAAGCTAATTCTAAGTCGAATTCTGCACCTAACTGACTCAATTTAACAGACATATGTGCCTTTACGCCATGTTGATGAAGCGCGTCCATAATTGTTAAAATTTGTTCTTTAGCATGATTACTTTCTTCAACTGTACCGACAAATTCCCCTAAATTGTCTACCGTAACAGCGATATTCTTGTCATTTAAGTATTCGATTGTATTAATTAACTCTGGAATTGTATTTCCGGCAACGACTTTATTGGCACCCAAACGTGGGCCCACTTTTTTTGCTGCGTTGTTTAAAAAACTATTATTAGATAATCCGATAAAAAAATTCTTTAATAGTGCCATTGCTACTCCTCCAAACCCTTGTGTTTACAATAAGTTTAGCATGAAAAAAATATTCGAGAAAGCGTTTTCATCAAAAACAATCAAAAATAATTATGTATAATTACACTATTATTGATGTTGATTTCATTTGTATATAATAATATGGACAACAATAATACTATAAATAGAAATCTACATAGTGAATTTGCTATAATTATGTTATTGAAGATTAATGAAAAAGGGGCAGTATAATAATGTGGAAGTGGGAAGCTGAAAATGATGCGAAAGGCGTCGTTGTTATTGCTCATAATATATTAGAACATACGGGAAGATATGCATATGTTATTACGATGTTAAGAAGAAATGGCTATCATGTGATTATGGGAGATTTGCCTGGTCAAGGTCAAACTTCAAGAGCTAATAAAGGACAAATTGAAAACTTTCAAACGTATCACGAAAGTTTGCTAGACTGGTTAAAGATAGCTAATGAATATAAAATTCCTACTTATGTATTAGGGGTAGGACTTGGCGGTTTGATTTTATTAAATTTACTTGAAAAAGTAGAATTGCCAATCGAGGGGATGATGTTAATTTCTCCTATGCTAGAACTTCAAAAAAATGGAAAAAATCGTAAAGATAAACTTGTTTCAAATATAGGTAAAATTTCAAAAGACACACGTTTTAATGTTGGTGTAGAACCAAAAGATTTAACACGTAATTTAGAAATTGTTGAAGAAACAGTTAACGATGGTTTAATGTTAAAAAAAGCAACGTATCATTGGTATAACACAATTAATGAGACGATGAAAGATACGATGGCTCATATTCATGACATTCAACCAATGCCAACACTATTAATGTATGGAACGAAGGATTTAATTGTTGATACTAGGGCAATTGATGAGTTTAAAGAAAAATATCAAACACCTGAATTATATTTTAAAGCTTGGCAAGGTTTTTATCACGAGGTTCACAACGAGCCAGAACGCGATGAAGTAATGCGTTATATTCTGACTTTCTTAAATAACAGCGTCAATACAATGGGCTTTATTGTTGAAGATGACGAAATTGTAGAAATTTAATATTCTAAAAAGATGAGACAGTAGATGCTCATCTTTTTTTAACTTTTTTAAGGTTGAGAATGTATATCAAATTTTATACACATTTGATTTGTAAGAAATGTTTTGATTTATACAAATCATATCTTGAAAAATAACCAATTTAGCCTCATTCGGTTTGATTTAATTTGTTAAATTTAAGGCTAACTAATTAATTTAGTTTAATCAATTTTCATGAGAGTTATATGTAATAAAAATTCAATGTGTATCTTTTTTGAAGAAATATATGTAGAATTGTTGCAATTTAATGGTAATATTGATATATTTTCTTTGTATATAAATTATAAAATTAATATGTAATAGAGTGATTTGTTTTATGTACTATAATCTTATTTCTAAATATTAACTCTGTTGATTATTGGTTTTTATACTTATTTAATTTTATTCAACTTTGACAAGTGAATAGAAAGCAAGTTTATTTACACTTGTAGTTTTAAGCATAAGTTAGCACATACAAGTTTTGGGATTGTTGGGATGTTTGTTAATACTTGTGTGGTGTCTAAATATGTGATCATTAATTGGGAGATGTTTAGCATGAAAAAAGTAAATAACGATACTGTATTTGGGATTTTGCAATTAGAAACACTTTTGGGTGACATTAACTCAATTTTCAGCGAGATTGAAAGCGAGTACAAAATGTCTAGAGAAGAAATTTTAATTTTACTAACTTTATGGCAAAAAGGTTCTATGACGCTTAAAGAAATGGACAGATTTGTTGAAGTCAAACCGTATAAGCGTACTAGAACGTATAATAATTTAGTTGAATTAGAATGGATTTACAAAGAGCGTCCTGTTGACGATGAAAGAACAGTTATTATTCATTTCAATGAAAAGTTACAACAAGAGAAAGTAGAGTTGTTGAATTTCATCAGTGATGCGATTGCAAGTAGAGCAACAGCAATGCAAAATAGTTTAAACGCAATTATTGCTGTGTAAGTTTAATAGCATAAAAAGAGGTTTTCATTAAGTTGAAAACCTCTTTTTGTCGTTGATATTTTTTCAAATGTTGACTACTCAATCCTAAATTATAAATAGTATAGCGCAGCAAATGCTTAAGAAATTTTTTCTATGGCACAAATGAATGGAGCATGATTACGTTGGTTTAAAAATTGATATTTCAAAACTTGCGCATGCTTTTGATCCAAAGTACTCAAATAATCAAGCAATGCATGCTTCTCAATTTGTCCTTCGTTATGACCATGATATATAACAAGTACAATAATACCTTCAATTGACATTAATGATAGCAATGAATTAATAGCTTGGATTGTCGTGTCAGGCTTTGTCACAATAGATTTATCACCTTTAGGCAAATAACCTAGGTTAAAGATGGCTGCATCAATATGACCTTTATGTGCATCATTTATATGATGTTCAATATTTTCATGTCCATCTTTTATTAAAGAAACATGATTGAAATCCTTAACTTTATCACGTGTATTTTCCAAAGCTAAATCTTGAATGTCGAAACCATAAACATGTCCTTCTGGTACTTGTTCGGCTAAAAATAAAGTGTCATTGCCGTTACCGCAAGTTGCGTCTACAACAATACTTTCTGGTGTTATATGTTGTTTAATGAGTGTTTTTGAAAAAGGGAGTATACGTTCTAATTTCATTGCTTCACCTTAGACTTGTAACGCAAGCCTTGATAAGAATTTCTACGTGCTAATTCAGCATCGATGCCATTTAATACTTCCCATTTATTAACACTCCACATTGGACCGACCATGATATCTATTGGACCATCACCGGTAATTCGATGAACGATCATTTCAGGGGGAATCACTTCTAATTGGTCCACAACTAGGTTTGTGTATTCTTCTTGAGTCATAAAAGTTAATAAACCTTTATCGTATTGTTTTACCATCGGTGTACCTTTTAACAAATGAAGTAAATGAATTTTAATACCTTGTACATCCATTTGTGCAACTTCTTTGGCAGTAGCCATCATCATGTCATAGTCTTCGCCAGGTAAGCCATTAATGATGTGTGTACATACATTGATATTGTGTTTACGTAATTTTGCCACACCATCATAATAAGTTTTCATATCATGGGCACGATTGATTAAATCAGATGTTGATTGATGGATTGTTTGTAGTCCTAATTCAACCCATAAGTATGTTCGTTGATTCAATTCCGCCAAATATTCAACAACATCATCTGGTAGACAGTCAGGACGCGTACCAATAGATAATCCCACAACACCCGGTTCTTTAAGTACAGGTTCGAATTTTTCTTTTAACACTTCAACTGGTGCATGTGTATTTGTAAATGCTTGAAAATAAGCTATATATTTACCTTCGTGCCATTTCTCATGCATCTTTTCCTTAATTTCTTTAAATTGTACTGCGATTGAATCTGCACGATTACCTGCAAAGTCTCCGCTACCTGCAGCAGAACAAAATGTACATCCACCATGTGCTACAGTGCCATCGCGGTTAGGACAGTCAAACCCGCCATCCAATGCAACTTTAAATATTTTTTGTCCAAATTTATTTTTTAAATGGTAATTCCATGTGTGATAACGTTTGTTTTCAAAAGCGTATTGGAAATGATTGCCCATAAGTCATTTTCCTTTCTATAAAAAAAGAGTTCTAAGTACAGATTTTAACATATTTTAATGTTATAGTGTTTATTATAGTTTGACAAAAAAGAGAGAGGAACTATGAAATATGAATATACCTAAATCAGTCTGGTGGCTAGTAATTGGCATGGCTTTAAATATTACTGGTTCCAGTTTTTTGTGGCCTTTAAATACAATTTATATGAAACAAGAACTTGGAAAAAGTTTAACTGTTGCTGGTTTAGTGCTAATGATAAATTCATTTGGCATGGTTATTGGAAACTTATTAGGTGGTTCACTATTTGATAAATTAGGTGGATACAAGACGATTTTAATTGGAACTTTCACTTGTCTTTGTAGTACAACGCTACTTAATTTCTTTCACGGGTGGCCTTGGTATGCTGTATGGCTTGTAATGTTAGGCTTTGGTGGCGGAATGATTATTCCTGCGATATACGCAATGGCTGGAGCAGTGTGGCCGAATGGCGGTAGACAAACGTTTAATGCGATATACTTAGCGCAAAATATTGGTGTTGCTGTCGGCGCTGCAATGGGCGGCTTTGTCGCAGAATTTAGCTTTAACTATATCTTTTTAGCCAATCTTATTATGTATGTTGTGTTTGCACTTGTCGCGGTAACGCAATTTAATATTGAAATTAATGCGAAAGTTAAATATCCAACTCATTTAGATATTACTGGTAAAAAGAATAAAGCAAGATTTATTTCATTAGTACTAATTTGTGCAATGTTTGCAATTTGTTGGGTTGCGTATATTCAATGGGAGTCTACAATCGCATCATTTACACAATCGATTAATATTTCAATGGCACAATATAGTGTTTTATGGACAATTAACGGAATAATGATTTTAGTAGCACAACCATTAATTAAACCGATTCTCTATCTGTTAAAAGGAAACTTAAAGAAGCAAATGTTTGTCGGCATCATCATTTTTATGTTGTCGTTCTTTGTCACGAGTTTTGCCGAAAACTTTACAATATTTGTTGTCGGTATGATTATTTTAACTTTTGGAGAAATGTTTGTATGGCCTGCAGTTCCAACTATAGCCAATCAGTTAGCGCCAGATGGTAAGCAAGGACAGTACCAAGGTTTTGTGAATTCAGCTGCTACAGTAGGAAAAGCATTCGGTCCATTTCTTGGTGGTGTATTAGTTGATGCATTTAATATGCGCATGATGTTTATCGGTATGATGGTACTACTTGTATTTGCATTAATATTATTAATGGTTTTCAAGGAGAATAATACGCAACCTAAAAAAATAGATGCATAATGAGTAAATAGAATTAACGTTATAGACTTGAAATAAATGTCGTTATAACATAATATTAATTTGTATAATTTAATTTCGTTTGGAGCTTTTCTACAGAAAGCTAGTGATGCTGAGAGCTAGTGTTAAGGACTAAATGTAAATCGTATTAATTTTAAATTGAATGAATGACATCTCTTACTATTAAAATGAGTGCACAATTTTTGTGAAATAGGGTGGTAACGCGGCAAATGTCGTCCCTATGTAAATAGAATAGTTAGAGGTGTCTTTTTTTATTGAATAGGAGGAAATGTGTTGAATTACAACCACAATCAAATTGAAAAGAAATGGCAAGACTATTGGGACGAAAATAAAACATTTAAAACAAATGATAACTTAGGTCAAAAGAAATTTTATGCGTTAGACATGTTTCCATACCCATCAGGTGCTGGTTTACATGTTGGACATCCTGAGGGCTATACAGCAACAGATATCATTTCAAGATATAAGAGAATGCAAGGATATAATGTGTTACATCCGATGGGGTGGGATGCATTCGGATTACCAGCAGAGCAATATGCTTTAGACACTGGTAACGACCCACGTGAATTTACAAAGAAAAATATCCAAACTTTTAAACGACAAATTAAAGAATTAGGGTTCAGTTATGATTGGGATCGTGAAGTTAATACAACAGATCCAGAATACTATAAATGGACACAGTGGATTTTCATACAGTTATATAACAAAGGTTTAGCATACGTTGACGAAGTTGCAGTTAACTGGTGTCCTGCATTAGGTACTGTCTTATCTAACGAAGAAGTGATTGACGGTGTCTCTGAACGTGGCGGTCACCCAGTTTATCGTAAACCAATGAAACAATGGGTACTCAAAATTACAGAATATGCAGATCAATTATTAGCAGATTTAGATGATTTAGATTGGCCTGAGTCTTTAAAAGATATGCAGCGTAATTGGATTGGACGTTCTGAAGGGGCCAAAGTTTCATTTGATGTAGATAATGCGGAAGGAAAAGTAGAAGTATTTACGACTAGACCAGATACAATCTATGGTGCATCATTCTTAGTCTTAAGTCCTGAGCATGCATTAGTTGATTCAATTACAACTGATGAATATAAAGATCAAGTGAAAGCGTATCAAACAGAAGCTTCTAAAAAGTCTGATTTAGAACGTACAGATTTAGCAAAAGATAAATCAGGTGTATTCACTGGTGCATATGCAATTAATCCTTTATCTGGTGAAAAAGTACAAATTTGGATTGCTGATTATGTATTATCTACTTACGGCACAGGGGCAATAATGGCAGTTCCAGCTCATGATGACAGAGACTATGAATTTGCTAAAAAGTTTGATTTGCCAATCATTGAAGTCATTGAAGGTGGAAATGTTGAAGAAGCGGCATACACTGGTGAAGGTAAACATATTAATTCAGGTGAACTTAATGGTTTAGAAAATGAAGCGGCAATTACTAAAGCTATTCAATTATTAGAGCAAAAAGGTGCTGGCGAAAAGAAAGTTAATTACAAATTAAGAGATTGGTTATTCAGTCGTCAGCGTTATTGGGGAGAACCAATTCCTGTCATTCATTGGGAAGATGGAACAATGACAACTGTTCCTGAAGAAGAGCTACCACTATTGTTACCTGAAACAGATGAAATCAAGCCATCAGGGACTGGTGAGTCTCCACTAGCTAATATTGATTCATTTGTAAATGTTGTAGATGAAAAAACAGGTATGAAAGGACGTCGTGAAACAAATACGATGCCACAATGGGCAGGTAGTTGTTGGTATTATTTACGTTACATCGATCCTAAAAATGAAAATATGTTAGCAGATCCTGAAAAATTAAAACATTGGTTACCTGTTGATTTATATATCGGTGGCGTAGAACATGCAGTTCTTCACTTATTGTATGCAAGATTTTGGCATAAAGTACTTTATGATTTAGGTATCGTACCTACGAAAGAGCCTTTCCAAAAATTATTTAACCAAGGTATGATTTTAGGAGAAGGTAATGAGAAGATGAGTAAATCTAAAGGAAATGTAATCAATCCTGATGAAATAGTACAGTCTCATGGTGCAGATACTTTACGTCTTTACGAAATGTTTATGGGACCTTTAGATGCTGCAATTGCATGGAGTGAAAAAGGATTAGATGGGTCTCGTCGATTCTTAGATCGTGTATGGCGTTTAATGGTAAATGAAGATGGTACATTAAGTTCAAAAATTGTAACATCAAATAATAAATCTTTAGATAAAGTTTATAACCAAACTGTTAAAAAGGTAACAGAAGACTTTGAAACATTAGGATTTAATACTGCTATTAGTCAATTAATGGTATTTATTAATGAGTGTTATAAAGTTGATGAAGTTTATAAACCGTATATTGAAGGCTTTGTTAAAATGTTAGCACCTATTGCACCACATATCGGTGAAGAATTATGGTCAAAATTAGGACATGAAGAGTCTATTACGTACCAACCTTGGCCAACTTATGACGAAGCACTACTTGTAGATGATGAAGTAGAAATCGTTGTTCAAGTGAATGGTAAATTAAGAGCTAAAATTAAAATTGCTAAAGATACATCAAAAGAAGAAATGCAAGAAATTGCCTTATCTAATGACAATGTTAAAGCGAGTATTGAAGGTAAAGACATCATGAAAGTCATCGCTGTTCCTCAAAAATTAGTCAATATTGTAGCTAAATAATGTTTTAAGGAGGACTTTAAAATGAAGTCAATTACTACAGATGAATTAAAAAACAAACTTTTAGAATCTAAACCAGTTCAAATTGTTGATGTTCGTACTGACGAAGAAACAGCAATGGGATATATACCTAATGCAAAGTTAATTCCAATGGATACGATTCCAGACAATTTAAATGCATTTAACAAAAAAGAGACATACTATATTGTATGTGCTGGTGGAGTTCGAAGCGCTAAAGTTGTAGAATATTTAGAGGCAAATGGCATTGATGCCGTAAATGTCGAAGGCGGCATGCACGCTTGGGGCGATGAAGGTTTGGAAATAAAAAGTATTTAAAGTAGTGACATAATTTAAAATAATATTACATTTGTAATGACACCAAGTAACGTTTCGGTTGCTTGGTGTTTTTTGGTATGAATTGCTTTCTGTTACAAAACAATCTAAAGCGTTCTTGTTATGATTTTTTAAGTGATTAATTACAAAACGGAAACTAAATTGTAATAAAATAAAACTTTATTTTATAAAATGATGATGATAAAATTGAGTGAACTTAAAATATTGTGCAAAATAATATGGCTATAAACACAATCGGGAGAACTTATATTTCTAGCATAATTCTAAACAACACAGCAGAGAACAGACAACCAGGAGGAAATCGAAATGAATTTGTTAAAGAAAAATAAATATAGTATTAGAAAATATAAAGTAGGGATATTCTCTACTTTAATCGGGACAGTTTTATTACTTTCAAACCCAAATGGTGCACAAGCTTTAACTACGGATCATAATGTCCAAGGTGGTTCAAATCAAGCATTACCTGGCAACTCACAAAATACAAATGCCGATACTAATCGAAACATAGTTAATGGTTCGCAAAATACACCTAATGCAGATGCAACAGACAATACATCAACAAATCAAGCATTGACTAATCATCAAAACGTTGGTGTGGCAAATCAAGTCGCGCCAACGCCAGTGCAGCCTAATTCGTTGTCTGAGCTAAACAATAATCACTCTGATGCACATGCAACAGTTACGGAGACAGCGTCGAATACAAATCATCATTTAGCGGCGAATAATAGTACATTAAACGTACCTAATAATATAAATGACAACGATTCAGAGCGTCATTTAACATTAAAAGAAATTCAAGAAGATGTCCGTCATTCTTCAGATAAGCCAGAGTTAGTTGCGATTGCTGAAGAAGCATCTAATAGACCGAAAAAAAGAAGTAGACGTGCCGCGCCAGCAGATCCTAATGCAACACCAGCAGACCCAGCGGCAGGAAACGGTGGTGCACCAGTTGCAATTACAGCGCCTTACACGCCAACAACAGATCCCAATGCCAATAATATAGGACAAAATGCACCTAACGAAGTGCTTTCATTTGATGATAACAACATTAGACCAAGTACGAACCGGTCTGTGCCTACAGTAACCGTTGTTGATAATTTACCAGGCTACACACTGATTAATGGTGGTAAAGTAGGGGTGTTTAGTCATGCAATGGTAAGAACGAGCATGTTTGATTCAGGAGATGCTAAGAACTATCAAGCGCAAGGCAATGTAATTGCGTTAGGTCGTATTAAAGGAAATGATACGAATGACCATGGCGATTTTAATGGTATTGAGAAAACATTAACAGTAAATCCGAATTCTGAATTAATCTTTGAATTTAATACTATGACTACTAAAAACTATCAAGGTATGACAAATTTAGTTATTAAAAATGCTGATAATGATGCGATTTTAGGTGAGAAAGTAGTCGCTTATGGTCCGATTTGGCGTTTATTTAAAGTACCAGAAAATGTTAGTCATTTAAAAATACAATTTTCTCCTAAAAATGACGCAATAACAGATGTACGTGGTATTTATCAATTACGAGATGGATATAAATATTATGACTTTGTAGACTCAATCGGTCTACATTCTGGTTCGCATCTTTATGTTGAAAGACGAATAATGGAGCCAACAGCAACGAATAATAAAGAGTTTACTGTAACAACGTCATTAAAGAATAATGGTAACTTCGGTGCTTCATTTAATACAGATGATTTTGTGTATAAAATACAATTACCTGAAGGGGTAGAATATGTTAATAATTCATTGACTAAAGATTTTCCTAGCGGTAATTCAGGTGTTGATATGAATGATATGAATGATATGAATGTGACGTATGACGCAACAAATCGTGTGATAACAATTAAAAGTACTGGTGGAGGTTCAGGGAATTCACCGGCACGACTTATGCCTGATAAAATATTGGATTTGAAGTATAAGCTACGTGTGAACAATGTGCCAACACCAAGAACAGTAACATTTAACGATACATTAACGTATAAAACATTTTCACAAGATTTTATTAATTCACCTGCTGAAAGTCATACTGTAAGTACAAATCCATATACAATTGATATCATCATGAATAAAGACGCATTACAAGCTGAAGTCGATAGACGAATTCAACAGGCGGATTATACATTTGCATCATTAGATATTTTTAATGATCTTAAAAGACGCGCACAAACAATTTTAGATGAAAACCGTAACAATGTACCTTTAAACAAAAGAGTTTCTCAAGCAGATATCGATTCATTAGCAAATCAGATGCAACATACGTTAATTCGTAGTGTTGACGCTGAAAATGCCGTTAATAGAAAAGTTGATGACATGGAAGATTTAGTTAACCAAAATGATGAACTGACAGATGAAGAAAAACAAGCAGCGATTCAAGTTATCGAGGAACATAAAAATGAAATTATTGGGAATATTGGTGACCAAACGACTGATGATGGCGTTACTAGAATTAAGGATCAAGGTATACAGACCTTAAGTGGTGATACTGCAACACCGGTTGTTAAACCAAATGCTAAACAAGCTATACGTGATAAAGCAGCGAAACAAAGAGAAATTATCAATAACACACCAGATGCTACTCAAGACGAAATTCAAGATGCATTAAATCAATTAACAACGGATGAAACAGATGCTATTGATAATGTTACGAATGCTACTACCAATGCTGATGTTGAAACAGCTAAAAATAATGGTATTAATACAATTGGTGCAGTTGTGCCACAAGTGACACACAAACAAGCAGCAAGAGATGCAATTAACCAAGCGACAGCAACGAAACGACAACAAATAAATAGCAATAGAGAAGCAACACAAGAAGAGAAAAATGCAGCATTGAATGAATTAACGCAAGCCACAAACCACGCATTAGAACAAATCAATCAAGCGACAACCAATGATGATGTAGATACTGCCAAAGGTGATGGTCTAAATGTCATTAATCCAATTGCTCCTGTAACTGTTGTTAAGCAAGCTGCAAGAGATGCCGTATCACATGATGCACAACAGCATATCGCAGAGATCAATGCTAATCCTGATGCAACTCAAGAAGAAAGACAAGCAGCAATTGAGAAAGTAAATGCTGCTGTAGCTGCTGCGAATACTAATATTTTAAATGCTAATAGCAATGCTGATGTTGAGCAAGTGAAGACAAATGCGATTCAAGGAATACAGGCCATTGAGCCAGCTACAAAGGTTAAAACAGATGCTAAAAACGCTATTGATCAAAGTGCAGAAACGCAACATAATGCGATATTTAATAATAATGATGCGACCTTAGAAGAGCAACAAGCAGCACAACAATTGCTTGATCAAGCTGTAGCCACAGCGAAGCAAAATATTAATGCAGCAGATACGAATCAAGAAGTTGCACAAGCAAAAGATCAGGGCACACAAAATATACTTGCGATTCAACCGGCGACACAAGTTAAAACGGATGCTCGTAATACTGTAAATGAAAAAGCACGTGAGGCGATATCAAATATCAATGCTACACCTGGCGCGACTCGAGAAGAGAAACAAGAAGCAATAGATCGTGTCAATACACTTAAAAATAGAGCATTAACTGATATTGGTGTGACGTCTACTACTGCGATGGTCAATAGTATTAGAGACGATGCAGTCAATCAAATCGGTACAGTTCAACCGCATGTAACGAAGAAACAATCAGCCACAGGTGTATTAACGGACTTAGCAACTGCTAAAAAGCAAGAAATTAATCAAAACACAAATGCAACTGATGAAGAAAAGCAAGTAGCATTAAATCAAGTAGATCAAGATTTAGCAACGGCAATTAATAATATAAATCAAGCTGATACAAATGCAGAAGTAGATCAAGCATTACAAGCAGGTAAACAAGCAATGAATGCGATTCAGCCAAATATTGTTAAAAAACCTGCAGTATTAGCACAAATCAATCAGCATTATAATGCTAAATTAGCTGAAATCAATGCTACACCAGATGCAACAGATGATGAGAAGAATGCTGCAATCAACATTTTAAATCAAGACAGACAACAAGCTATTGAAAGTATTAAACTAGCTAATACAAATGCAGAAGTAGACCAAGCTGCGACAGTGGCAGAGAATAATATCGATGCTGTTCAAGTTGACGTAGTAAAAAAACAAGCAGCGCGAGATAAAATCACTGCTGAAGTGGCGAAGCGTATTGAAGCGGTTAAACAAACACCTAATGCAACTGACGAAGAAAAGCAGGCTGCAGTTAATCAAATCAATCAACTTAAAGATCAAGCATTTAATCAAATTAATCAAAACCAAACAAATGATCAGGTAGACGCAACTACAAATCAAGCGATTAATGCTATAGATAATGTTGAAGCTGAAGTAGTAATTAAACCAAAGGCAATTGCAGATATTGAAAAAGCTGTTAAAGAAAAGCAACAGCAAATTGATAATAGTCTTGATTCAACAGATAATGAGAAAGAAGTTGCTTTACAAGCATTAGCTAAAGAAAAAGAAAAAGCACTTGCAGCTATTGACCAAGCTCAAACGAATAGTCAGGTGAATCAAGCAGCAACAGATGGTATAACTGCGATAAAAATGATTCAACCTGAAACAAAAGTTAAACCAGCAGCACGTGAAAAAATCAATCAAAAAGCGAATGAATTACGTGCGCAAATTAATCAAGATAAAGAAGCGACAGCAGAAGAAAGACAAGCGGCGTTAGATAAAATCAATGATTTAGTTGCTAAAGCTATGACAAATATCACAAATGATAGAACAAATCAGCAAGTTAATGACTCAACAAATCAAGCGCTTGACGACATTGCATTAGTGACGCCTGACCATATTGTTAGAGCAACTGCTAGAGATGCAGTAAAGCAACAATATGAGGTTAAAAAGCACGAAATTGAGCAAGCGGAACATGCGACTGATGAAGAAAAACAAGTTGCTTTAAATCAATTAGCGAATAATGAAAAACGTGCATTACAAAACATCGATCAAGCAATAGCGAATAATGATGTGAAACGTGTTGAATCAAATGGTATTGCTACGTTAAAAGGCGTAGAACCGCACATTGTGGTTAAACCTGAAGCTCAAGAAGCCATAAAAGCGAGCGCAGATAACCAAGTAGAATCTATAAAAGATACACCACATGCTACGACTGATGAATTAGATGAAGCAAACCAACAAATTAACGACACACTTAAACAAGGTCAACAAAATATAGACAATACGACACAAGATGCAGCTGTCAATGATGTTAGAAATCAAACGATTAAGGCAATCGAACAAATTAAACCGAAAGTTAGACGCAAACGTGCAGCGTTGGATAACATTGATGAAAGTAATAATAATCAACTCGCTGCAATACGAAATACGCTAGATACAACGCAAGATGAACGAAATGTTGCTATTGCTGCGTTAAATAAAATTGTTAATGCAATTAAAAATGATATTGCACAAAACAAAACGAATGCAGAAGTGGATCAAACTGAGGCTGATGGTAACAACAACATCAAAGTGATTTTACCTAAAGTTCAAGTTAAACCAGCAGCGCGTCAATCTGTCAGCGCAAAAGCTGAAGCTCAAAATGCACTTATTGATCAAAGTGATTTATCTACCGAAGAAGAAAGATTAGCTGCTAAACATTTAGTAGAACAAGCACTTAATCAGGCTATTGATCAGATCAATCATGCAGATAAGACTGCGCAAGTTAATCAAAATAGTATCGATGCTCAAAATATTATTTCAAAAATTAAACCAGCAACAACAGTTAAAACAACAGCGTTACAACAAATTCAAAATATCGCTACTCATAAAATTAATTTAATCAAATCAAATAATGAAGCGACAGATGAAGAACAAAATGCTGCAATAGCACAAGTAGAACAAGCATTAATAAAAGCGAAACAACACATTGCTAGTGCAGTGACTAATGCTGATGTGGCATATTTATTGCATGATGGGAAAAACGAAATTCGTGAAATCGAACCTGTTATTAACAGAAAGGCGTCTGCTCGAGAACAATTGACAACATTGCTCAATGATAAAAAACAAGCAATTGAAGCGAATGTTCAAGCAACGGTAGAAGAAAGAAATAGTGTTTTAGCACAGTTACAAAATATTTATGACGCAGCAATCGGACAACTTGATCATGACCGTAGCAATGCACAAGTGGATAAAACAGCATCATTTAATCTTCAAACAATACAAGGTTTAGATGTGCATCCTGTTAAAAAACCGGAGGCCGAAAAAACAATCAACCAAGATATTGCACGTGTTACGCATTTAGTACAAAATTATCGAAAAGTAAGTGATCGTAATAAGGCAGATGCATTAAAAGCTATAACTGCATTAAAATTACAAATGGATGAAGAATTAAAAACAGCACGCACTAATGCTGATGTTGATGCGGTTTTAAAACGATTTAATGTTGCATTAGGCGATATAGAAGCAGTAATTACTGAAAAAGAACATAGCTTAATGCGCATTGAAAATATTGCGCAACAAACCTATGCGAAATTCAAAGCGATTGCAACACCAGAACAATTGGCTAAAGTGAAAGCGTTAATAGATCAATATGTTGCAGATGGTAATAGAATGATCGATGAAGATGCGACATTAAATGACATCAAACAACATACGCAATTCATTATTGATGAAATTTTAGCAATTAAATTACCTGCTGAAGTGATAAAAGCGTCACCAAAAGTGGGGCAACCTGCTCCAAAAGTTTGTACGCCTATTAAAAAAGAAGATAAACAAGAAGTGCGCAAAGTTGAAAAAGAACTTCCAAATACTGGTTCTGAAGAAATGGATTTACCATTAAAAGAATTAGCACTAATTACAGGCGCAGCATTATTAGCTAGAAGACGTACTAAAAATGAAAAAGAATCATAATTAACGAAATGACCTTAATATAACAACACTTTTTAGTGACTCAGTTATATTAAGGTCATTTTTAATTGAATGAAAAAGTTGATCTACTAAAGAGAATTAAACCAAATTTTATACTATTATTCCATTGATGCATGTGCGTAATGACCGGCATATAATCCAGCGACATGTCCTGTTACGAGTGCGCTTGTAATATTATAACCACCAGTATAACCATGTATATCTAATACTTCGCCACATAAAAATAATCCAGGAACTAATTTAGACATCATTGTTTTAGGTTGGATTTCTTTAAGTGATACACCACCACCTGTGACAAATGCCTTATCTATAGGTAACGTCCCGTTTACCTTAAATACAAACCCTTTAAACATATTTACTAAGTCGTTCAATTGTTGATTTGATAAGTGGTGTGCAGTGATATTTTCATCAACGCCAGCTTGTTCTAACATGAACAGTAAGTAGCGTTCCTCAATTAGTCCATGCAAGCTGTTTTTAATGATTTTATCTGGTGTGTCGGATAATAATGAGGTGATGTGTTGTTTTAATTGTTCATGGTTTAATTCAGGAAATGCATCAATTGCCATGGAAACATATTGTGTTTTTTGATTTTTTTGTTCTTTATAAACAAACTGACTACATCTTAATGCAGCTGGACCACTGATACCAAAATGAGTAAATAACATATCCATTTGATGACTAATGCGTTTTTTACCATTTTTCTTAAGTACTGACAATTCAACATCTTTTAAACTTAAACCTTTTAGACGATTGGATTTGATGAAAGGTTCAGCTGATGTAATAGGTACCTCAGTAGGGAATAATTCAGTGATGGTATGACCTAAATCTTGAGCGAATTTATAACCATCACCTGTTGAACCAGTTTGAGGGACACTTGTTCCACCAGTTGCGATTACTAGCGAATGGCTGTCATAACTATTAATTTGAGTGTGTACTGTAAAGGTTTGATCTTCTTTTACTTCGATGCGACTCACTGCCTCTTCTTCCTTAACTGTTACATGTTGTTTTTCTATAGTTGTCACTAAAGTATCAACGACGTCTTGTGCCTTGTTGGAAGCTGGAAACATCCGCCCGTGATCTTCTTCTTTTAATTTAACACCCCTAGACTCAAAAAAATCTATGATGGATTCATTATCAAAAATTGAAAAGGGACTATATAAAAATTTCCCATTTCCAGGAATGTTCTTAATAATTTCAGCATATGGTAATCGATTAGTTACGTTACATCTACCGCCACCAGATATTTTGAGTTTACGACCTAGACCTTTCTTTTTTTCAATGAGTAACACATTGCTACTTTGTTCGCTTGCAGCTACTGCCGCCATTAAGCCGCTAGGTCCGCCTCCGATAATAATTGTTTGATACATATACGCTTCCTCCAAATTTGTTACTGGACATTCAATTGCTATTTTATAGTACTTTTTTAAACTTTGCTATATCTCTAGTGTGATGAGATGACAATTATGTTGAATATATTTATAATGTGAACTTCATAAAAAATGAAGATGTATGTTTATAATAAGAATGAATTTTCAACTGTTATGCGATGTTCATCTCAAATAGTAGTATAATTTTCATATGAAATTTCGTAATATTTTAATCAAATTCGAGTATTCAATGACAATGCGTTGATAATTTTGTTATGATAATTCATTGAATATACGACAATGAAATTAAGTTTTGTGATATATTCATAATAATGAAAATTGATTTTACAGAGAAATAGCTTTTAGTTTACAAAACTTTAATAAACATGAGATAGGGAGATTCGTAATGAGTGAAAGTAAAGAAATGGTGCGTGGGACCTTTTTAATTACAATTAGTATTTTGATTACAAAGGTGTTAGGCGTACTTTTTATCATTCCATTCAACTATTTAATTGGTGGACAAGAAAATATGGCGCCGTTCACATACGCTTATGCACCATATAATATTGCAATTGCAGTTGCGACAGCAGGTGTACCATTAGCTGCTTCTAAATATGTAGCGAAGTATAATGCGATTGGTGCATATAAAGTCAGTCAGAAATTTTATAAATCTAGTTTTATTGTCATGAGTATTACCGGTGTTTTAGGTTTCTTAGTACTTTATTTCCTAGCACCATATATTTCTGAATTAACTTTAGCTAGAAATGTTCACGATAAAAATGGTTGGTCAGTTGATGACATTACATGGATTATTAGAATCATTAGTATGGTTGTTATCTTTATACCTGTATTAGCGACATGGAGGGGTATATTCCAAGGTTATAAATCTATGGGGCCAACAGCAGTGTCAGAAGTAACTGAGCAAATTGCACGCGTGATTTTCATATTAATCGGAAGTTATTTAGTACTAAATGTCTTTGATGGTTCTATTTTATTAGCCAATGGTATTGCTACTTTTGCAGCAGCAGTTGGTGCGATTATTGGTATATTCACACTCTGGTATTACTGGAGAAAGCGTAAGCATAATATTGATCGTATGGTCGAATCTGATTACACAGATATAGATGTGTCATATGGCAAGATGTATAAAGAAATTATTGCTTATAGTATTCCATTCGTTATTGTAAGTTTGAATTATCCATTATTTAACTTAGTAGATCAATTTACACATAACGGTGCTTTATCTTTAGTTGGTATACCTTCACAGTTACAAGATATATTCTTTAATATGCTAAATATGTCAACTAATAAAATTGTAATGATTCCGACATCATTAAGTGCTGGATTTGCAGTAAGTTTAATTCCTTATATTACAAAAACATTTGCAGAAGGTCGCTTACATGAAATGCATCATCAAATTAGAACATCTATTGGTGTATTAATGTTTATAACTGTTCCAGCTAGTATTGGAATTATGGCCTTGGCACAACCATTATTCACAGTTTTCTATGGTTACGATCCAATTGTTTTAGGTCATGACCCTAACCATGATGGTAGTCGCTTATTATTCTACTATGCGCCTGTAGCAATACTAATTTCACTATTAAGTGTAACGGCGTCAATGTTACAAGGTATAGATAAACAGAAATTAACAGTTTATGTTATTTTAGCTTCTGTAGTTATCAAGTTAGCATTAAACTACCCATTAATTATGTTATTCCATACGCCTGGTGCTATTTTAAGTACTAGTATTGCATTATTATTTGCAATTGGATGTAATTTCTATATTCTTAAAAAATACGCGAAATTTAAATTTAGCTATAGCTGGATTCATTTCGCAAAAATATTCTTATACTCATTTATTATGATGTTAGGTGTAGAAGCAGTATTCTTCATTGCGAACCTATTCTTAGAGCCAACAAAACTTGGATATTTAATTATTATCATTTTAGGCGTAACAGTTGGTATTCTAATTTACGGTACAATTACGATTAAAACGCGCCTTGCAGATGAATTTTTAGGTGAAATCCCTGAAAAATTAAGACGTAGAGTTAGGTTTTTACGATGAGAATAGATAAATTTTTAGCAAATATGGGCGTCGGTACACGTAATGAGGTCAAACAGTTACTTAAAAAAGGCCTTGTAAATGTCAACGAACAAGTAATTAAATCACCAAAAGCACATATTGAACCAAAAAACGATAAGATATCTGTTCGTGGAGAATTAATAGAATACGTTGAAAATGTCTATATTATGTTAAATAAGCCAAAAGGTTATATATCGGCAACTGAAGATCATCATTCAAAAACCGTTATTGATTTAATACCTGAATACCAACATCTAAATATTTTTCCGGTTGGTCGTCTTGATAAAGATACAGAAGGGCTATTATTGATAACGAATGATGGTGATTTTAATCATGAATTAATGAGTCCAAACAAACATGTTTCTAAAAAATATGAAGTTATTTCAGCAAATCCTATCACTGAAGAAGACATTCAAGCTTTTAAAGAGGGTGTAACACTGTCTGATGGCAAGGTTAAGCCTGCAATATTAACTTATATTGATAATCAAACGTCACACGTAACAATTTATGAAGGAAAATATCATCAAGTTAAACGAATGTTTCACAGTATTCAAAATGAGGTAATACATTTAAAACGTATAAAAATTGCTGACTTAGAACTAGATAGCAATTTAGAGTCAGGTAATTATCGTTTATTAACAGAAAATGATTTTCACAAATTAAATTATAAATAAAAGGGAGACGATTGATATGGCAAAAGGAAATTTATTTAAAGCAATTTTAGGTATAGGTGGCGCTGTAGCAGCTGTACTTGTTACACGTAAAGATAGTCGTGACAAGCTGAAAGCAGAATATAATAAATATAAACAAGATCCTCAAAGCTATAAAGATAATGCTAAGGATAAAGCGACGCAATTAGGAACAATTGCAAATGAAACAATCCAAGAAGTTAAAAATAACCCTAAAGATTATGCTGCTAGATTGAAGAACGATCCAAAAGCATTTTTTGAAGAAGAAAAATCTAAATTTACAGTTTTGGATAATAAAACTGAAGACAGTATTGAAGAGGGGAAATTTGATGATGAAGGCGGCGCTGCACCAAACAATAATTTGCGTGTAGTTACAGAAGAAGATTTAAAAAAGAATAAGAACGCGTTGTCTGATAAAAAATAAAAAGTTAACTTCTTATTAGATTTATGAAAAGACTAGAGAAAATTTAATAAAAATATAGAGGAATGAAGCGGTTATCGTTGATTTTATGTCAATTCGATAACATCGTTTTGTTCCTTTTTATTATTTTCTGACATCTTATTGTAGTTTTTATATCATTTCATGTAAAATAGAATTTAACTTATAGAAAAAAGGAAGTCGATTTCGAATGTGGAAAGAAAAAGTTCAACAATACGAAGATCAAATCATTAATGACTTAAAAGGATTATTAGCAATTGAAAGTGTGAGAGATGATGCAAAAGCATCAGAAGACGCACCAGTTGGTCCAGGTCCTCGTAAGGCATTAGACTACATGTATGAAATTGCACATAGAGATGGATTTACAACACATGATGTGGATCATATTGCAGGAAGAATTGAGGCAGGTAAAGGAAATGACGTATTAGGTATCTTATGTCATGTTGACGTTGTTCCTGCTGGTGATGGATGGGATAGTAATCCGTTTGAGCCGGTTGTAACAGAAGATGCTATCATAGCTAGAGGTACACTTGATGACAAAGGTCCAACAATTGCTGCTTATTATGCAATTAAGATATTAGAAGATATGAATGTGGACTGGAAGAAACGTATTCATATGATTATTGGTACGGATGAAGAATCTGATTGGAAATGTACTGATCGCTATTTTAAAACAGAAGAAATGCCAACATTAGGTTTTGCACCAGATGCAGAATTTCCGTGTATTCATGGTGAAAAAGGCATTACAACATTTGACTTAGTTCAAAATAAGCTTACTGAAGATCAAGATGAACCTGATTATGAATTAATAACTTTTAAATCTGGTGAACGTTACAACATGGTACCTGATCATGCAGAAGCAAGAGTGCTTGTTAAAGAAAATATGACAGATGTTATTCAAGACTTTGAGTACTTTTTAGAACAAAATCATTTACAAGGTGATAGTACTGTTGATAGTGGCATTCTAGTTTTAACAGTTGAAGGTAAAGCGGTTCATGGTATGGATCCATCTATCGGTGTGAATGCGGGTCTTTACTTACTAAAATTCTTAGCATCATTAAATCTTGATAATAATGCACAAGCGTTTGTAGCATTTAGTAATCGCTACTTATTTAATTCAGATTTTGGTGAAAAGATGGGAATGAAATTCCATACAGATGTCATGGGTGATGTGACAACTAACATTGGTGTTATTACATATGATAATGAAAATGCGGGTCTTTTCGGTATCAACTTGCGCTACCCAGAAGGATTTGAATTTGAAAAAGCTATGGATCGTTTTGCAAATGAGATTCAACAATATGGCTTTGAAGTGAAATTAGGTAAAGTCCAACCACCACATTATGTTGATAAAAATGATCCTTTTGTACAAAAGTTAGTTACTGCATATAGAAATCAAACAAATGATATGACTGAACCTTATACTATAGGTGGCGGTACTTATGCGAGAAACTTAGACAAGGGTGTAGCATTTGGCGCAATGTTTAGTGATTCTGAAGATTTAATGCATCAGAAGAATGAATATATCACTAAAAAACAGTTATTTAATGCAACTAGTATTTATTTAGAAGCAATTTATTCATTATGTGTGGAGGAATAATATATGGAAAAAATTTTTTTAAATGGTGAGTTTGTAAGTCCAAGTGAAGCAAAGGTTTCATACAACGACAGAGGATACGTATTTGGCGATGGTATTTATGAATACATTCGCGTATATAATGGTAAGTTATTTACAGTAACGGAACATTATGAAAGATTTTTACGTAGTGCCAATGAGATTGGTTTAGATTTAAATTATTCTGTAGAAGAATTAATTGAACTATCTCGTAAATTAGTTGATATGAATCAAATTGAAACTGGGGCAATTTATATTCAAGCAACGCGTGGTGTAGCTGAAAGAAATCATAGCTTCCCGACACCTGAAGTAGAACCAGCAATTGTTGCTTATACAAAGAGTTATGATCGTCCTTATGATCATTTAGAAAATGGTGTGAATGGTGTTACCGTTGAAGATATCCGATGGTTACGTTGCGACATTAAAAGCTTGAACTTATTAGGAAATGTATTAGCAAAAGAATATGCTGTGAAATATAATGCAGTTGAAGCAATCCAACATCGAGGCGAAACTGTCACTGAAGGATCTTCAAGTAATGCTTATGCAATTAAAGACGGTGTGATTTATACACATCCGATTAACAACTATATTCTTAATGGTATTACACGAATTGTAATTAAAAAAATTGCCGAAGACTATAACATCCCATTTAAAGAAGAAACGTTTACTGTAGATTTCTTGAGAAACGCAGATGAAGTTATTGTTTCAAGTACTTCAGCTGAGGTTACACCTGTTATTAAATTAGATGGTGAACCAGTTAATGATGGTAAAGTTGGCCCAATTACACGTCAACTACAAGAAGGATTTGAAAAGTATATAGAGTCACACAGTATTTAAAATTCTTTCATCATATTTTTAGATTAAATTACTTAAATTTATCAACTTTCGTAAGTGAATTATGTTATAATTTAAAACGAAGCTTAAAAGTGTTGTTTAGAAAACACATATTAGTAAAAAGTGCCATTTTGTTTCTCATTTTCAGTTGAAATATAATGATAAAAATTATAAAATTTTCTATGAGTTACAAATATGATGTGCATCATATTTTACTAAGTACGTAAATGTTACAGTTTATAAATTTATGCTAACCATGAAAATGGGATAGCAATTATTTTGAAAACTAGAGTTTATCGCCTACAAAAGTTACAAAAACATGTAGTTTTAGACACGGAAACATTTTATGTCAAGTAAGTGACTATAGAATGTATGGTGTCAATGACAGACATTACGATTTAAATTTAGTCGTGTAATGTAGACATTGGTTGAGGATTTAAAATAATTATCTGGACATAAAATTTGTACCAGTATGGTGTTATAAATTAGAATATATGGCTCTTGAAAAACCTATTTCTAGAGCCATTTTCTAATTGAAAGTGAGGTGGACGAGTTGGAGCAGTTTTATCAATTAGGGTGGACACTTGATTCTGCAGGTGGTGCATCTGGTGAAGCATATATGGCTGAACAAGATGGACAAAAGTTGTTTTTAAAACGAAATTCAAATCCATTTATTGCGGCATTATCAGCAGAAGGTATTGTGCCCAAATTAGTATGGACGAAACGCATAGAAACAGGCGAGGTTGTTACAGCACAACATTGGAAAAATGGACGTGAACTATCTTCAAACGAAATGAAGCAAACAAGAGTTGCACATTTATTAAAGAAGATACACAATTCTAGACCTTTATTAAGTATGTTAAAGCGTATGGAAATGGAACCTATTACTCCTGAGATTATGCTTAATAAAATTAATGCCTCTTTATCAAGAGAAGTTTTAACACATCATATTGTGAGAAAATCATTAACCTATTTAGAAGAGCATATACCGAGTTTAGATTCGCGTTTTTTCACTGTTGTACATGGTGATGTGAATCATAATAATTGGTTATTATCCGATCGAGATGAACTATTTTTAGTCGATTGGGAAGGTGCAATGATTGCAGACCCGGCAATTGATATCGGAATGCTGCTTTACAACTATGTTCCACAACAACAATGGTCTGAATGGCTTGAGACATATGGAGTTCAAGAGAGCTTGAATTTAAATAAACGTATGAAATGGTATACGGTAATTCAATCTATAGGTCTTGTTCAATGGTATGAAGAGCAAAAAAGATATAAGGATATGAACACTTGGCTTAAATTCCTAAATGAAGTTATGAATAGTAACATGTTTATTTAAGAGGAGAATAAAATATGAGAGTTCGATACAAACCATGGGCTGAAGATTATTTAAAAGATCATCCTGAATTGGTTGACATGGACGGCCAACATGCAGGGAAAATGACTGAATGGTTTGATAAAACGCAACCGATACACATTGAAATTGGTTCGGGTATGGGGCAGTTTATTACAACATTAGCTGCTCAAAATCCTCATATTAACTATATTTCAATGGAACGTGAGAAAAGTATCGTTTATAAAGTATTGGATAAAGTTAAAGAGATGGGTTTAACAAATTTAAAGATTATTTGTAATGATGCCATTGAATTAAATGAATATTTTAGAGACGGCGAAGTTTCGCGTATTTACTTGAACTTTTCAGATCCATGGCCAAAAAATCGTCATGCAAAACGACGTTTAACGTATCATACGTTTTTAGCGTTGTATCAACAAATCTTAAATGATGAAGGAGATTTACATTTTAAAACTGATAACAGAGGACTATTTGCTTACAGTTTAGAAAGTATGTCTCAATTTGGAATGTATTTTACAAAAATAAATCTAAATTTACATCAAGAAGACGATGGCAGTAATATTTTAACAGAATATGAAAAGAAATTTTCGGATAAAGGGTCACGTATTTATCGTATGGAAGCGAAATTCCATTCACAAAAATAAAGCACTTATGAGGGTATGTACACATACAATCATAAGTGTTTTTTCGTACTATAATGGTTCTATAGATAAAGCATATTGGTTCTATAATAAATCGGACGATGAAAAAATTTTTTTACTTTTCATCTGGTCGATTTTTTTGATTTTGAATATAAAAAAGGTTCTTCATCTTATATGGTGGAAAGGTGGAACTTCCTGTTTTTTTAATACAAAAAAGCGCTATTGCCTCTATAATTTAAAGTGACCAAACCTAAACTAAAGGAGAAAATTGCGCCTATGAACAATGCTATACTAAATACCTTTGATTTAAAAGAATAAAGCTTGCATTTTACTTGGAAATTTTAATTATTAATTTAAAATTACAGTCCGATGGTTATGATGCATTTACTTATAATATGATTGCATTAATCTTTATAAGTAGTTGGAAGTGTATTAGTGTGGGGCGTTTCGTTTTTGTTCGCATTTATGAATAGTGATATGATGTAATAAACACATGCTAATTGTAATAACGAATACAGAAAGAATAGGTGATGTTATGAAAATCGGGGATATATCTATTCATTATCTAAATGGCGGAAATACAAAAATGGATGGCGGTGCAATGTTTGGTGTTGTTCCGAAGCCGTTGTGGTCAAAGCAATACAATGCAAATGAACGAAATCAAATCAATTTACCGACACATCCAATTTTGATTCAAACGGCTCAATATAATTTGATTATAGATGCGGGTATTGGTAATGGTAAATTATCTGAAAAGCAATTACGTAATTTTGGTGTAGATGAAGAAAGTCATATAATTGCTGATTTGGCAAATTATAATTTAACGCCAAAGGATATTGATTATGTGCTAATGACACATATGCATTTTGATCATGCTGCCGGTTTGACTGATCAAGCGGGACATGCAATTTTTGAAAATGCGATTCATGTTGTGCAACAAGATGAGTGGCATGAGTTTATTGCACCTAATATAAGAAGTAAATCAACTTACTGGGATAAGAATAAAGGCGATTATAGTAACAAGTTGATTTTATTCGAAAAACATTTTGAACCGGTTCCGGGTATCAAGATGCAACATAGTGGAGGTCATAGCTTTGGCCACACGATCATTACGATTGGAAGTCAAGGAGATAAAGCAGTTCATATGGGTGATATATTCCCGACTACTGCACATAAAAATCCTCTATGGGTAACGGCATATGATGATTATCCTATGCAATCGATTCGTGAAAAGGAACGCATGATACCATATTTTATTCAGCAACAATATTGGTTCTTGTTTTATCATGATGAAAACTACTTTGCTGTAAAATACAGCGATGATGGTGAAAACATAGATGCATATATTTTACGTGAAACATTAGTTGATAATCACTAAAATAAAGAAGTATTACTAAACAAATTTTCAAAAATAAAAAATTGAGCCACATCCTATCTTACTAATTAGGGCGTGGCTCATTTTTAAGTTTTACGATCCAAATCAAATATGGATAAAATTCGTATTAACGCTCTACAATGTTAATGACTTCACCAGTATATGCATCTGCATAAAAATCATAATGAATATTTTGACCATTTTTAATAGTTGTAATTCCACCTTGATAAACTAAACGGTATTTATCAGTTTCAGGATGAACGAATGGTTCATAAACGATATATGAGCCTTTGACATTCATAAAATATGATTTTACTTCATTAAGTACTTTAACGGGATTATAGCGTTTACGATTAATAAATTGGATGATTGAAATGGTAGAAATAATTACAATAGCTACTGCAATTATTGTTGGAATTATATATTTCAGTTTAGTCATCATTTATGCTCCCTTGATTTCAAATTCATATCATTAGTTTACCATATTGAAGATGATATAATAACTTATAAGGAGTGAGAACTTTTATGAACATAAATAAAAAAGTAACATTACAACGAATTCAAACTTTAACTGAGCTTCATGGGGCACCAGGTTTTGAAGAAGAAGTAAAAAATTATATGACTCAGCAAATGGCGCCGTACGTAGATGAATTTATTGAAAATCGTATGGGTGGTTTTTTTGGTGTGAAAAAATCTAAAAATCCAAATGCAAAACGTGTAATGATTGCAGCACATATGGATGAAATTGGATTTATGATTACAAACATCACTAAAAATGGAATGATTCAATTCACAAATTTAGGTGGTGTTGCAAATGATATTTGGCAAGGACAACGCTTAGTAATTAAAAATAGAAATGGCGATAAAATTATCGGTGTTGTTTCTAATATACCTAAACATTTTCGTACTGGTAGTGAAGGTGCACCGGAAATTAAAGATTTAACATTAGATATAGGTGCTCAAAATGAAGATGAGGTGCGTGAGCGCGGAATAGATATAGGAGATACAATTGTACCTCACACGCCATTCACACAGTTATCTGAACATCGATATAGTGCTAAAGCATGGGATAATCGTTATGGTTGTGTCTTGGCAATTGAAATACTAGAATTATTAAAAGATATAGAATTAGATGTAGACTTGTATGTTGGCGCAAATGTTCAAGAAGAGGTTGGATTACGAGGTGCGAAAGCATCTGCAGAGATGATAGACCCAGACGTTGCATTTGTAATTGATTGTTCACCTGCCAATGACGTTAAAGGAAACCAACCATTATCCGGTGAACTTGGTAAAGGTACGTTAATTCGCATAAAAGACGGTACAATGATTTTAAAGCCTGCATTTAGAGACTATTTATTAAAGTTAGTAGAAGCACATGACATTGAACATCAATACTATATGTCACCAGGTGGAACAGATGGTGGAGAAATTCATAAAGCTAATATTGGTATTCCGACTGCAGTTATTGGTGTATGTGCACGATATATTCATAGTACAGACTCAGTATTTGATATAAGAGACTATTTTGCAGCTAGATCTTTACTTTCAGAAGCCATTTGTAATTTAGATAATAATCAAATAGAAACATTACAATATAAATAATCGGGTAATAACAATTATTATCCCTAAATAGTTATATATAATCATTAATTAAGGAGACATAAAAATGAAACAACTTGAATCAGAACAACAATTTGAATCTTTAAAACAAGGTGCTACAGTATTTGAATTCACTGCAGGCTGGTGTCCAGATTGTAGAGTGATAGAACCAGATTTACCGGAATTAGAAGCGAGATATCCTATGTTTGACTTCGTATCAGTAGACCGTGATAAATTTATGGATATTTGTATTGAAAATGGTATTATGGGGATTCCAAGTTTTCTAGTATATAAAAATGGAGAACTGCTTGGAAGTTATATTGGAAAAGAACGAAAATCAATTGAACAGATAGATGCATTTTTAGCTCAATACGTGTAATTTAGACTAGAGAAAAACGGGGTAATACTCGTTTTTCTCTGTTACTATGTGTTGATTTATTGTAAACTATTATAAGGTGCGAAATTAGGAGTGTTACATATGAATACCTTTCAAATGAGAGATAAATTAAAGGAACGTTTAAGCCATTTAGACGTTGAATTTAAATTTAATCGTGAAGAAGAAACTTTGCGTATTTATCGAACAGATAATAACAAAGGTATCACGATTAAACTTAACGCTATAGTCGCAAAATATGAAGATAAAAAAGAAAAAATTGTAGATGAAATTGTTTATTACGTTGATGAAGCTATTGCACAAATGGCAGATAAAACCCTTGAGAGTATATCATCTAGTCAAATTATGCCTGTCATTAGAGCGACTAGCTTTGATAAAAAAACTAAACAAGGTGTTCCTTTTATCTATGATGAGCATACTGCAGAAACAGCGGTTTATTATGCAGTCGATTTAGGAAAATCATATCGTCTAATTGATGAAAGCATGTTAGTGGATTTGAAGTTAACTGAACAACAAATAAGAGAAATGTCTCTGTTTAATGTTAGAAAATTGTCTAATTCATATACGACTGATGAAGTAAAAGGTAATATTTTTTACTTTATTAACTCAAATGACGGGTATGATGCAAGTAGGATACTAAATACTGCATTTTTAAATGAAATTGAGGCGCAATGTCAAGGCGAAATGCTCGTAGCAGTGCCACACCAAGATGTGTTAATTATTGCAGACATATGCAATAAAACAGGATATGATGTGATGGCACATTTAACAATGGAATTTTTCACTAAAGGTCTAGTTCCAATTACATCATTATCCTTTGGATATAAACAGGGTCATCTTGAACCGATATTTATTTTAGGTAAAAATAATAAACAAAAAAGAGATCCAAACGTGATTCAGCGTTTAGAAGCAAATCGTCGTAAATTTAATAAAGATAAATAGAAATAATTGGATAAGGAGTTTTGTCATAATGAATTTATTTTACAATCCTAAATATGTAGGAGATGTCGCATTTTTACAAATTGAACCAGTTGAAGGTGAATTAAACTACAATAAAAAAGGTAATGTTGTTGAAATTACTAATGAAGGTAATGTTGTAGGTTATAATATTTTTGAAATTTCAAAAGATATATCAATTGAAGAAATAGGTCATATTAAATTAACTGATGAGCTTGTAAATGTATTCCAAAAGCGTATTTCAGAAGCTGGTTTTGATTATAAATTAAATGCTGATCTATCACCGAAATTTGTAGTTGGCTACGTTGAAACTAAAGACAAACATCCTGATGCAGATAAATTAAGTGTACTAAATGTAAATGTTGGAAATGACACATTACAAATTGTATGTGGCGCGCCTAACGTTGAAGCTGGACAGAAAGTTGTTGTTGCTAAAGTAGGTGCAGTGATGCCTAGCGGTATGGTAATTAAAGATGCTGAATTACGTGGTGTTGCCTCAAGCGGTATGATTTGTTCAATGAAAGAATTGAATTTACCTAATGCACCTGAAGAAAAAGGTATTATGGTATTAAATGACAGCTATGAAATTGGACAAGCATTTTTTGAATAATTAAGGAAGGTAGTGAAAATATGAGCTGGTTTGATAAATTATTCGGCGAAGATAATGATTCAAATGATGACTTGATTCATAGAAAGAAAAAAAGACGTCAAGAATCACAAAATATAGATAACGATCATGACTCATTACTGCCTCAAAATAATGATATTTATAGTCGTCCGAGGGGGAAATTCCGTTTTCCTATGAGCGTAGCTTATGAAAATGAAAATGTTGAACAATCTGCAGATACTATTTCAGATGAAAAAGAACAATACCATCGAGACTATCGCAAACAAAGCCACGATTCTCGTTCACAAAAACGACATCGCCGTAGAAGAAATCAAACAACTGAAGAACAAAATTATAGTGAACAACGTGGGAATTCTAAAATATCACAGCAAAGTATAAAATATAAAGATCATTCACATTACCATACGAATAAGCCAGGTACATATGTTTCTGCAATTAATGGTATTGAGAAGGAAACGCACAAGTCAAAAACACACAATATGTATTCTAATACTACAAATCATCGTGCTAAAGATTCAACTCCAGATTATCACAAAGAAAGTTTCAAGACTTCAGAGGTACCGTCAGCTATTTTTGGCACAATGAAACCTAAAAAGTTAGAAAATGGTCGTATCCCTGTAAGTAAACCTTCAGAAAAAGTTGAGTCAAATAAACAAAAATATGATAAATATGTAGCTAAGACGCAAACGTCTCAAAATAAACAATTAGAACACGAGAAACAAGATGATAGTGTTGTCAAACAAGGAACTGCATCTAAATCATCTGATGAAAATGTATCATCAACAACAAAATCAACGCCTAATTATTCAAAAGTTGATAATACTATCAAAATTGAAAACATCTATGCTTCACAAATTGTTGAAGAAATTAGACGTGAACGAGAACGTAAAGTGCTTCAAAAGCGTCGATTTAAAAAAGCGTTGCAACAAAAGCGTGAAGAACATAAAAACGAAGAGCAAGATGCAATACAACGTGCAATTGATGAAATGTATGCTAAACAAGCGGAACGCTATGTTGGTGATAGTTCATTAAATGATGATAGTGACTTAACAGATAATAGTACAGAGGCTAGTCAGCATCATACAAATGGAATAGAGAATGAAGCTGTATCAATTGATGAAAATAAACAAGCGTCGATACAAAATGAAGACACTAATGACGCTCATGTAGATGAAAGTCCATACAATTATGAGGAAGTTAGTTTGAATCAAGTATCGACAACACAACAATTGTCAGATGATGAAGTTACGGTTTCGGATGTAACGTCTCAACGTCAATCAGTACTACAACATAACGTTGAAGTAAATGAACAAGATGAACTAAAAAATCAATCCAGATTAATTGCTGATTCAGAAGAAGATGGAGCAACGAATAAAGAAGAATATTCAGGAAGTCAAATCGATGATGCAGAATTTTATGAATTAAATGATACAGAAGTAGATGAGGATACTACTTCAAATAGCGAAGATAATACCAATAGAAACGCCTCTGAAATGCATGTAGACGCTCCTAAAACGCAAGTGCACGCAGTAACTGAATCTCAAGTTAATAATATCGATAAAACGGTTGATAATGAAATTGAATTAGCGCCGCGTCATAAAAAAGATGACCAAACAAACTTAAGTGTCAACTCATTGAAAACGAATGATATGAATGATGGTCATGTTGTTGAAGATTCAAACATGAATGAAATAGAAAAGCAAAACGCAGAAGTTACAGAAAGTGTGCAAAACGAAGCAGCTGAAAGTGAACAAAATGTCGAAGAGAAAACTATTGAAAACGTAAATCTAAAGAAACAGACTGAAAAGGTTTCAACTTTAAGTAAAAGGCCATTTAATGTTGTCATGACGCCTTCTGATAAAAAGCGTATGATGGATCGTAAAAAGCATTCAAAAGTCAATGTGCCTGAATTAAAGCCTGTACAAAGTAAGCAAGCTGTGAGTGAAAGCAAGACTGCGAGTGAAGCCACACCATCATCAAGCTCTGAATCACAAGAGTCAAATACAAATGCATATAAAATAAATAATATAACATCAAACAATGTTGAGAACAATCAACTTATTGGTCATGCAGAAACAGAAAATGAATATCAAAATGCACAACCATATTCAGAGCAGAAACCTTCTGTTGATTCAACTCAAACGGAAATATTTGAAGAAAGTCAAGATGATAATCAATTGGAAAATGAGCAAGTTGATCAATCAACTTCGTCTTCAGTTTCAGAAGTAAGCGACATAACTGAAGAAAGCGAAGAAACAACACATACAAACAATACTAGTGAACAACAAGATAATGATGATCAACAAAAAGATTTACAGCCTTCATTTTCAAACCAAAATGAAGATACAGCTAATGAAAATAGACCTCGGACAAACCAACCAGATGTTGGAACAAATCAAGCTGTACAAACATCTAAGCCGATGATTCGTAAAGGCCCAAATATTAAATTGCCAAGTGTTTCATTACTAGAAGAACCACAAGTTATTGAGCCGGACGAGGACTGGATTACAGATAAAAAGAAAGAACTTAATGACGCATTATTTTACTTTAATGTACCTGCAGAAGTACAAGATGTAACTGAAGGTCCAAGTGTTACAAGATTTGAATTATCAGTTGAAAAAGGTGTTAAAGTTTCAAGAATTACGGCATTACAAGATGACATTAAAATGGCATTGGCAGCGAAAGATATTCGTATAGAAGCGCCAATTCCAGGAACTAGTCGTGTTGGTATTGAAGTTCCGAACCAAAATCCAACGACGGTCAACTTACGTTCTATTATTGAATCTCCAAGTTTTAAAAATGCTGAATCTAAATTAACAGTTGCAATGGGGTATAGAATTAATAATGAACCATTACTTATGGATATTGCTAAAACGCCACACGCACTAATTGCAGGTGCAACTGGATCAGGGAAATCAGTTTGTATCAATAGTATTTTGATGTCTTTACTATATAAAAATCACCCTGAGGAATTAAGATTATTACTTATCGATCCGAAAATGGTTGAATTAGCTCCTTATAATGGTTTGCCACATTTAGTTGCACCGGTAATTACAGATGTCAAAGCAGCTACACAGAGTTTAAAATGGGCCGTAGAAGAAATGGAAAGACGTTATAAGTTATTTGCACATTACCATGTACGTAATATAACAGCATTTAACAAAAAAGCACCATATGATGAAAGAATGCCAAAAATTGTCATTGTAATTGATGAGTTGGCTGATTTAATGATGATGGCTCCGCAAGAAGTTGAGCAGTCTATTGCTAGAATTGCTCAAAAAGCGAGAGCATGTGGTATTCATATGTTAGTAGCTACGCAAAGACCATCTGTCAATGTAATTACAGGTTTAATTAAAGCCAATATACCAACAAGAATTGCATTTATGGTATCATCAAGTGTAGATTCGAGAACGATATTAGACAGTGGTGGAGCAGAACGCTTGTTAGGATATGGTGATATGTTATATCTTGGTAGCGGTATGAATAAACCGATTAGAGTTCAAGGTACATTTGTTTCTGATGACGAAATTGATGATGTTGTTGAATTTATCAAACAACAAAGAGAACCGGACTATCTATTTGAAGAAAAAGAATTGTTGAAAAAAACACAAACACAATCACAAGATGAATTATTTGATGATGTTTGTGCATTTATGGTTAATGAAGGACATATTTCAACATCATTAATCCAAAGACATTTCCAAATTGGCTATAATAGAGCAGCAAGAATTATCGATCAATTAGAGCAACTCGGTTATGTTTCGAGTGCTAATGGTTCAAAACCAAGGGATGTTTATGTTACGGAAGCAGATTTAAATAAAGAATAATTATGAGTAAGGAGTTTTATATAATGACACACTATCATTTTGTCGGAATTAAAGGTTCTGGCATGAGTTCATTAGCACAAATCATGCATGATTTAGGACATGAAGTTCAAGGATCGGATATTGAGAACTACGTATTTACAGAAGTTGCTCTTAGAAATAAGGGGATAAAAATATTACCATTTGATGCTAATAACATAAAAGAAGATATGGTAGTTATACAAGGTAATGCATTCGCGAGTAGCCATGAAGAAATAGTACGTGCACATCAATTGAAATTAGATGTTGTAAGTTATAATGATTTTTTAGGACAGATTATTGATCAATATACTTCAGTAGCTGTAACTGGTGCACATGGTAAAACTTCTACAACAGGTTTATTATCACATGTTATGAATGGTGATAAAAAGACTTCATTTTTAATTGGTGATGGCACAGGTATGGGATTGCCTGAAAGTGATTATTTCGCTTTTGAGGCATGTGAATATAGACGTCACTTTTTAAGTTATAAACCTGATTACGCAATAATGACAAATATTGATTTCGATCATCCTGATTATTTTAAAGATATTAATGATGTCTTTGATGCATTCCAAGAAATGGCACATAATGTTAAAAAAGGTATTATTGCTTGGGGTGATGATGAACATCTACGTAAAATTGAAGCAGATGTTCCAATTTATTACTATGGATTTAAAGATTCGGATGACATTTATGCTCAAAATATTCAAATTACGGATAAAGGTACTGCTTTTGATGTGTATGTGGATGGTGAGTTTTATGATCACTTCCTGTCTCCACAATATGGTGACCATACAGTTTTAAATGCATTAGCTGTAATTGCGATTAGTTATTTAGAGAAGCTAGATGTTACAAATATTAAAGAAGCATTAGAAACGTTTGGTGGTGTTAAACGTCGTTTCAATGAAACTACAATTGCAAATCAAGTTATTGTAGATGATTATGCACACCATCCAAGAGAAATTAGTGCTACAATTGAAACAGCACGAAAGAAATATCCACATAAAGAAGTTGTTGCAGTATTTCAACCGCACACTTTCTCTAGAACACAAGCATTTTTAAATGAATTTGCAGAAAGTTTAAGTAAAGCAGATCGTGTATTCTTATGTGAAATTTTTGGATCGATTAGAGAAAATACTGGCGCATTAACGATACAAGATTTAATTGATAAAATTGAAGGTGCATCGTTAATTAATGAAGATTCTATTAATGTATTAGAACAATTTGATAATGCTGTTATTTTATTTATGGGTGCAGGTGATATTCAAAAATTACAAAATGCATATTTAGATAAATTAGGCATGAAAAATGCGTTTTAATATGTTTATAATAGAGTAGTATGGGTATTTATTATTAATGACATTATTACATGTTAATTAGGAGGCGTTTTTAATGGATTGGATTTTACCAATTGCTGGAATTATCGCTGCGATTGCATTCTTAATTTTATGTATCGGTATCGTAGCTGTATTAAATTCTGTTAAGAAAAACTTAAATTATGTTGCAAAAACACTTGACGGTGTAGAAGGTCAAGTTCAAGGTATTACTCGTGAAACAACAGATTTACTTCATAAAGTAAACCGTTTAACTGAGGATATCCAAGGCAAAGTAGATCGTTTAAACTCAGTTGTAGATGCTGTTAAAGGTATCGGTGACTCAGTACAAACGTTAAACAGCTCTGTAGATCGTGTAACAAATTCAATTACACATAATATTTCTCAAAATGAAGATAAAATCTCACAAGTTGTTCAATGGTCAAATGTTGCAATGGAAATTGCAGACAAATGGCAAAATAGACACTACCGTCGTGGAAGTGCAAATTACAAAGCTAATAATGTAGCAACTGATGCAAATCATAGCTATACTTCTCGAGTAGATAAATAATTAATAATTAAACAAATGCACTTAAATGAGGTTGTTACTTATTTAAGTGCATTTGTTATAGGAGGATATACAAATGACGCAACAACAAAATAATAAAAGAACATTAAAAAATAAACACACTTATCAAAATGAACCATTACCAAACCGTAAAGATTTTGTTGTTAGTTTTATAACTGGCGCGCTTGTTGGTTCAGCTTTAGGCTTATATTTTAAAAATAAAGTTTATCAAAAAGCAGATGATTTAAAAGTCAAAGAACAAGAACTGTCGCAAAAGTTTGAAGAAAGAAAAACGCAACTTGAAGAAACGGTTGCCTTTACAAAAGAACGTGTTGAAGGATTTTTAAACAAATCTAAAAATGAACAAGCGGCATTGAAGGCACAACAAGCAGCAATAAAAGAAGAAGCAAGTGCAAATAATTTAAGTGATACATCACAAGAAGCACAAGAGATTCAAGAAGCTAAAAGAGAAGCTCAAGCAGAAACGGATAAAAGTGCAGAAGTATCAAATGAAAAATCAAAAGCAGCGGCATTGAAGGCACAACAAGCAGCGATAAAAGAAGAAGCAAGTGTAAATAATTTAAGCGATACATCACAAGAGGCACAAGAGATTCAAGAAACTAAGAAAGAAGCACAAGTAGAAACAGATAAAAGTGCAGCTGTATCAAATGAAGAATCAAAAGCAGCGGCATTGAAAGCACAACAAGCAGCGATAAAAGAAGAAGCAAGTGCAAATAATTTAAGTGATACATCACAAGAGGCACAAGAGATTCAAGAAGCTAAGAAAGAAGCACAAGCAGAAACAGATAAAAGTGCAGCTGTATCAAATGAAGAATTAAAAGCATCGACATTAAACGTATCGAAAGAAGAGTCACAAGCTGAAAGATTAGCAAACGCTGCAAAACAGAAGCAAGCTAAATTAACACCAGGTTCAAAAGAGAGTCAATTAACTGAAGCGTTATTTGCAGAAAAGTCAGTTGCTAAAAATGACTTGAAAGAAATTCCTCAATTAGTTACTAAAATGAATGATGTATCAGAAACAGAGACAGTTAATACAGATAATAAAGACACTGTTAAACAAAAAGAAGCTAAATTCGAAAATGGTGTTATTACACGTAAAGCTGATGAAAAAACAACTAATAATACAGCTGTTGACAAGAAATCAGGTAAACAATCTAAAAAAACAACACCTTCAAATAAACGAAATGCATCAAAAGCATCGACAAATAAAACTTCTGGTCAGAAAAAGCAACATAATAAGAAATCATCACAAGGTGCAAAGAAACAAAGTAGTTCAAGTAAGTCAACTCAAAAGAATAATCAAACTAGTAATAAGAATTCAAAAACAACAAATGCTAAATCATCAAATGCATCAAAAAAATCAAATGCAAAAGTTGAAAAAGCTAAAAGTAAAATAGAGAAACGTACATTCAATGACTAAGCATACTAAAATCGTTTAATTATCAATCATAGCAGTAAGCTATGTATTATATTTTTAAAAATTGAATTTCAAAATAAAAGGTAGGCATTCAGGTGCTTACCTTTTTTGATATCATCAGTTTATTTTGAAAGGCAATGCGATCATTCCATGTATTTATGCTATTTGTAACATCGTTAGATTACAATAGTGATATTGCACATTTTAAGCTGAAGATGGAAAAATATTTGATAATCAAATTTGATAATCAAATAAACAATGGATCTTAGTAGGTACAATGACGTTCACTAATTCAAATATAGCTGAATAAGTTGGTGAGTGATGTTCACTATAGATTTATATTAATATACAAAGGTTGTTAATTTTTATTAAGCGTTAGGTTGAATGTATGAGAATTTTAGATTTATAATAGAAGATAGAAACCAAAATTTTTCTTAAAAGCAGCAATGTTGACTCAAAATAAGCTATAATCATGACACTTATTTAATTGATTAACATGTGCTAATAAATATCAATATAGAATATAACTTTCAAACAATGACTGAGAAAATCGAAATGTCAGTCAAGCATCATATAGTTAGAAAATTAATTATTTTCTGTCAATTTAGGGTTGAACTATACATATGATATTGTTAGAATATTTTTTAACATTATATTTTATTGCTTTAAAGTGGAATATACTTGAAATAATTCGTAGAGGTGAGTAAGGATGAGTAATAAATTAGAATCATACAGAAGTGAGATTGTCTCACTGAATCATCAAATTTTAGACTTATTATCTAAACGTGGTGAACTAGCACAAAAAATTGGGGAAGAAAAATTAAAACAAGGTACACGTATCTATGATCCACAACGTGAAAAAGAAATGCTTAACGACTTAATCGATAGTAACAAAGGACCATTCAACGATAATACTATTAAGCAATTATTTAAAGAAATTTTCAAAGCCTCTACAGATTTACAAAAATCTGAAAATGAAAAACATTTATATGTATCACGTAAGTTGAAACCTGAAGATACGATTGTAACATTTGATAATGGGGGCATTATTGGAGACGGCAATAAATCATTTGTATTTGGGCCATGTTCAGTTGAATCATTTGAACAAGTTGAAGCTGTTGCTAAAAACTTACATGCTAAAGGTGAAAAATTTATTCGTGGCGGTGCATTTAAACCACGTACATCACCATATGATTTCCAAGGTTTAGGTGTTGAAGGTCTTAAAATACTTAAACAAATTAAAGATAAATATGATTTAAATGTTGTCAGCGAAATCGTAAATCCAAATGATTTTGAAGTGGCTGATGAGTATTTAGACGTATTCCAAATTGGTGCACGTAATATGCAAAACTTCGAGTTATTAAAAGAAGCTGGCCGTACGAAAAAGCCTATTCTATTAAAACGTGGTTTATCTGCTACAATCGAAGAGTTTGTTTATGCAGCTGAATACATTGCTTCACAAGGTAATCAAAACATTATTTTATGTGAACGTGGTATCCGAACATATGAAAAGGCGACACGTAACACTTTAGATATTTCAGCAGTACCAATTTTAAAACAAGGTACACACTTACCAGTCATGGTAGATGTTACGCATAGTACAGGTCGTAAAGATATCATGTTACCAACTGCGAAAGCAGCATTAGCAGTTGGTGCAGACGGCGTTATGGCTGAAGTACACCCTGACCCATCTGTTGCACTTAGTGATGCGGGTCAACAAATGGATTTAGATGAATTCCAAGCATTTTATGATGAATTAAAGCCTTTGTCTGATTTATATAACGCTAAAAAGTTAAAATAACATGACTACGGTTGAAGGTATGTGAATTTATATTTCGTTTTAAAGTAAGTTAAAATCACCACCTATATCATCAGTACATCATAGCCATTCTAAGAAAATGTTAATCTTAGAGTGGCTATGTTTGTTTATGTTAATGGACTATATTTGAAAAGGGACATATGTTTGTTCAAAATATACAGAGTCATAATGCTGATTAATATTTTAAAAGTTTGGAAATTGAACATTTATATAGCCATAGCGAGCGAAAACTTACAAGCTGTTTCGAAAATGTGAACATTTTTCAACAAATACAAATCAAGTTTGAAAAGGCTTTCTCAAAATATTACAATTAAAAATGAAAAAAGTTTATATAAAATTAAAATATATCGTTCGTTATTATCTGAACATTGATTTTATATCAAGATTTTCGTTGAATTTTCCAAACAAAAATATGTTACTGTAAATTAAAGTATGGTAAACTATGAAAATGATATGAAAACATGTTATTATAATGAATAAAACGTTTACAAGGAGGAAATTATGACAGTTACTATATATGATGTAGCAAGGGAAGCACGTGTTTCAATGGCCACTGTATCACGTGTTGTTAATGGGAACCAGAATGTTAAAGCAGAGACAAAAAATAAAGTTAACGAAGTTATCAAGCGATTGAATTACCGTCCAAATGCTGTTGCCAGAGGTCTAGCAAGCAAAAAGACGACAACAGTAGGTGTGATTATCCCTGATATTTCAAATATCTATTACTCACAACTAGCAAGAGGGCTTGAAGATATTGCAACAATGTACAAATATCATTCAATTATTTCTAACTCAGATAACGATCCTGAAAAGGAAAAAGAAATTTTTAATAACTTATTAAGTAAACAGGTTGATGGTATTATTTTCCTTGGTGGTACAATTACTGAAGAAATGAAAGAATTGATAAATCAATCATCTGTACCTGTAGTTGTATCAGGAACTAATGGTAAGGATGCACATATAGCATCTGTTAATATTGATTTTACTGAAGCTGCGAAAGAAATTACGGGAGAGTTAATTGAAAAAGGCGCTAAATCATTTGCATTAGTAGGTGGAGAACATTCTAAAAAAGCTCAAGAAGACGTTTTAGCAGGTTTAACTGAAGTGTTAGATAAAAATGGTCTTCAATTAGGCGATGCATTAAATTGTACAGGTGCTGAAAGTTATAAAGAAGGCGTAAAAGCTTTTGCTAAAATGAAAGGTAATCTTCCAGATGCTATATTATGTATCAGTGACGAAGAAGCTATTGGTATCATGCATAGTGCAATGGATGCTGGTATTAAAGTTCCAGAGGAATTACAAATTATTAGTTTCAATAATACACGCTTAGTTGAGATGGTTAGACCACAACTTTCTAGTGTTATTCAACCATTATATGATATCGGTGCAGTAGGAATGCGCTTACTTACTAAATATATGAACGATGAAAAGATAGAAGAACCGAATGTAGTTTTACCACACAGAATTGAATATCGTGGCACAACAAAATAAATTCACAAAAAAGAGGCATTCTTCTAACACCCCGACTTATACGGGTGTTGGAAGAATGCCTTTTATTTATCTTTTAAAATCGTTGCAGATTAGGTGACTTATTGATGAGTAGATTCGTACCAACTCGCTATATGTAAAGCTAATTTTTTATTTTTTTCACTAATTTCTTTTGTGCGGGGGACATAGGTTTAATCATTTAAACGATCTTCCCATCTTTTAGGTAATAATTCAGATGAATAATGTTTCCATTTATTAATCCATTCTAACGGTAAATAACCACTTTGAATTGGTTGATCTATTAAACTTAAGAATACATGACTCCATGCACGTGGTACGACTCTCCAAATATTGTAGCCTCCGCCACCAAACATAATTACCTTTCCATTCGTATAAGTATCTGCTAAATATTTTACAAAATATGGAATTTCATATAATGAGTGTAACGTACAATTTAGATGAGTTAGTGGATCACGATAATGTATATCGACACCATTTACGCTTAGAATAATATCAGGTTTAAAACTCTTTACGACTGGCTCAACTGTTAATTTAAAACACTCCAAAAATGATGCATCTTCTGTATACGGTTCAAGTGGGACATTTACAGCGTGTCCATAGCCGATATCTTCACCGCGTTCAGTATAGTGACCAGAGCCTGGGAAAAGAAATTTTCCGGTTTCATGGATAGAATAAGTAGTAACATGGTTATCGGCATAGAAACTCCATTGTGTACCATCTCCATGATGTGCATCGGTATCTATGATTAAAACACGTTGATTGTATTCTTTAGCTAAGTATTGTGCGGTAATTGCAATATCATTGTATATACAAAAACCACTTGCTCGACCAGGTTGAGCGTGATGCAAACCACCACCTAAGTGACAACCATTTAATACTTTGCCTGACATAATAAGATCTGCTAAAGTTAAAGCGCCTCCAACAATTGTGGCACTATGGCGGTGCATATGCCTAAATTGACCATTCTCTTCATCATTTAATCCATATTTCTTAGCCTCATCTTCACTGATAATGCCATGTGAAGCATGCTTAATTGCTTCGACGTAATCATATTTATGAATTAACATTAATTCATCATCTGTTGCAATTCTAGGTTGTACTATTTGTTCTGGAGACAATAAATTTGCATTCAAAAGTAGCTCTGTTGTTAATTTTAAACGCATTTGATTGAAGGGATGTTGGTCATGAAATCGATATTGTAATAATTTATCTGAATAAACATATGCAGTTTTTGATGAATGTTGTTGCATATAATCCCTCCGATATTCCAAAAATTAAAAGAAAAACCGATTCATATAACGAATATCATCAAACGCTTGTTGCTGTTCTAATGTAATGTTTTTGCCAATTCTTGCCATTAAACAATTAGCTGGATGACTTGTTATTTCTGGATCATCTGTAGCGAATATTTCAAGTCCACCAGTTGCCATTAACCGCTGCATTAATTTTTTATAGTCAAATACATCTAACTTTGAATTTTTTAAATCCCAATGCCAGTAATATTCAGTAGTTATAACGATATAATCCTCGAATTCTGGTGTAGAAAGGCTAAGTTGTATTAACTTTTCTGCAAGTTGTAATTGCCTAAAATTGATGCTGACTTCAATTGCCCCCAATTCGATTAAATATGGAAGGTTACCTGTAGACCAGCGCTCAATTTCATCAGGATAGTGGAAAGTGACATAACCCACAATGAGTTGATCTTGGCGAGCAACATAAATTCTACCTTCTGGTAATGTTGTAATTTCTAACAAAGCTTCATACTGATCTTCAGCATCTCTAAATGCGGTTAAATGCGCATCGAAAGTAAGCGCTTTCAAATCTTCGTGTGATAAAGGACCTTCAATAACAAATTGCTTGTCATGAATGTAATAATCTTCGGATTGATACGTCTTTAAATGATTCATATTTTCAACTCCTCAATCGACGTCATGATTGTATTAAATTCATTATATAGAAAATTTACAATAATTAATACTAGAAAAAGGATAAAAGTAAAAATTTTGAATAATTAGAAATGTTATGTATAATATTGAGGAAGAAAGCGTTTTCACAAAACAAAGGGGGAGTTTCAAATGAAAGTCGAAGTATACAAAGGAGCGCAAGGCAAACATAACCTTAAAGATTATGAAGAAACATATAATGCTTTTGATTGGAAAGACGTAGAACAAGCATTTTCTTGGAGTGAAACTGGAAAAATGAACATGGCATATGAATGTATAGATCGCCATGTAGATCAAGGATCAGGGGATAAAATAGCGTTAAATTACAAAGATGAGCACAGAAAAGAATCGTATACTTATAAAGATATGCAACGGTTATCTAATAAAGCAGCGAATGTTTTGTCTGAACATGCAGAAGTTGACAAAGGTGACAGAGTATTTATTTTTATGTCACGTACACCTGAACTATATTTTGCGTTGTTAGGTGTTTTAAAAATTGGTGCAATTGTTGGGCCGTTATTTGAAGCATTTATGGAAAAGGCGGTTGCGGATAGATTAGAGAACAGTGAAGCTAAAGTGTTAATTACTAATAAGGCATTGTTACCTCGAGTACCTGTAGATAAATTACCGAACTTGAAAAAAATTGTAGTCGTAGATGAGGATGTAGAAGACAATTACATAGACTTCATTAGTTTGATGGAAACTGCTAGCGATGAATTTGACATTGAATGGTTAAAGTCGGATGATGGTTTGATTTTACATTATACATCAGGTTCTACTGGGCAACCTAAAGGTGTATTGCATGTTCAACAAGCGATGTTAGTGCACTATATTTCTGGAAAATATGTATTAGATATACAAGAAGATGATGTTTATTGGTGTACAGCAGATCCAGGTTGGGTTACAGGAACATCTTATGGTATTTTTGCACCATGGTTAAATGGCGCTACAAATTGTATAGCTGGTGGTCGCTTTTCACCAGAACAGTGGTATAGTATGATTGAAGATTTTAAAGTGACGATTTGGTATACGGCACCAACAGCTTTAAGAATGTTAATGAGTGCTGGTGACGATATTGTTGAGAAATATGACTTGTCATCGTTACGTTCGATTCTATCAGTAGGTGAGCCTTTAAATCCTGAAGTAATAAAATGGGCGAAAAAAGTATACGGTTTAACGGTGTTAGATACTTGGTGGATGACAGAAACAGGTGGACATATGATTGTTAACTATCCAACGATGGACGTCAAGCTTGGCTCAATGGGCAAACCATTACCTGGTATTCAAGCTGCAATTATCGATGATGCAGGTAATGAATTACCACCAAATCGAATGGGCAACCTTGCTATAAAAAAAGGCTGGCCATCAATGATGTATCGTATCTGGAAGAATCCAGAAAAATATAAATCATATTTTATTGGAGACTGGTATGTATCTGGTGATTCGGCATATAAAGATGAAGATGGTTACTTCTGGTTCCAAGGACGTGTTGATGATGTAATTATGACAGCTGGTGAAAGAGTTGGACCATTTGAGGTTGAGTCGAAATTGGTTGAACACGAAGCAGTTGCAGAAGCAGGAATTATTGGTAAACCTGATCCGGTTCGCGGTGAAATAATTAAGGCGTTTGTTGCACTGAGAAAAGGATATGAACCAACAGACGAATTAAAAGAAGAAATTCGTTTATTTGTTAAAGAAGGTTTGTCGGCACATGCAGCACCCCGTGAAATCGAATTTAAAGATAAATTACCTAAAACACGCTCAGGTAAAATTATGAGACGTGTATTAAAAGCTTGGGAATTAAATTTAGATGCAGGGGATTTAAGTACAATGGAATAATGACATGAATGTTATAGAAGATTTCTTTCGAAGAATAAAGGGTGACAACATATTTCATGTTAATGTTTAAATAATCGTTTACTTTACGATAAGCAATATAAAGAGCTGTTAACTTGTGTCATATCATTTCGTAGAAAGCATTTGAAAATGATGACATAACAATAATGGCATATCTTTATATTGCTTTTTATTTTAAATATGACCTTTGGAAGATGACTATTTTAAATAATAGAAAAATATAGTTATCAATAGTATCAAGTGCTAAAAGTTGTATAATACAAAACTTTAATAAGTGAATTTATTGCAAAAATGAAAGCGCTAACCCGATTTAGTCGACAAGTTTTTAACAGTTCGTTATTATATGAATGTAAGTAAAAATTTCTTAGCTACAACTTACATATTTAAAATGCATAAATTAAACAAAAAGGGGCGAAAAAAGTTGACTCATTTATCAGATTTAGATATTGCGAATCAATCAACACTACAACCAATTAAGGATATTGCTGCATCGGTAGGCATTTCAGAGGATGCATTAGAACCTTATGGTCATTACAAAGCTAAAATCGACATTAATAAAATTACGCCAAGAGAAAACAAAGGGAAAGTTGTTTTAGTAACTGCGATGAGCCCAACACCAGCTGGTGAAGGTAAATCAACTGTTACAGTTGGTTTAGCTGATGCATTCCATGAGTTAAATAAAAATGTTATGGTTGCATTAAGAGAGCCTGCTTTAGGACCAACATTTGGTATCAAAGGTGGTGCGACTGGTGGTGGTTATGCGCAAGTCTTACCTATGGAAGATATCAACTTACATTTCAACGGAGATTTCCATGCGATTACAACTGCTAATAATGCATTGTCTGCGTTTATCGATAATCATATTCACCAAGGTAATGAATTAGGAATCGACCAAAGACGAATTGAATGGAAACGTGTATTAGATATGAATGATCGTGCACTTAGACATGTAAACGTTGGGTTAGGTGGACCTACAAATGGTGTACCACGTGAAGATGGCTTTAATATTACAGTAGCGTCTGAAATTATGGCGATTTTATGTTTAAGTAGAAGTATTAAAGACTTAAAAGATAAAATTAGTCGTATTACTATTGGTTACACTAGAGATCGCAAGCCAGTTACAGTTGCAGATTTAAAAGTGCAAGGTGCACTTGCAATGATTTTAAAAGATGCAATTAAACCAAACTTAGTACAATCAATTGAAGGAACACCAGCATTAGTTCATGGTGGACCATTTGCGAATATCGCACACGGTTGTAACTCAATTTTAGCAACTGAAACAGCACGTGATTTAGCTGATATCGTTGTAACGGAAGCTGGATTTGGTTCAGACTTAGGCGCTGAAAAATTCATGGACATTAAGGCACGTGAAGCTGGATTCGACCCAGCAGCAGTTGTAGTTGTAGCAACGATTCGTGCATTAAAAATGCATGGTGGTGTAGCAAAAGATAATTTAAAAGAAGAAAATGTAGAAGCAGTAAAAGCAGGAATTGTTAATTTAGAGCGTCATGTTAATAATATTAAAAAATTCGGTGTAGAACCGGTTGTTGCAATTAATGCATTTATACATGATACCGATGCAGAAGTAGAATATGTAAAATCTTGGGCTAAAGAAAATAACGTACGAATTGCCTTAACTGAAGTTTGGGAAAAAGGTGGTAAAGGTGGCGTTGACTTAGCAAATGAAGTATTAGAAGTCATTGATCAACCTAATTCATTTAAACCTTTATATGAATTAGAATTACCATTAGAGCAAAAGATTGAAAAGATTGTGACTGAAATCTATGGTGGTTCAAAAGTAACGTTTAGCAGTAAAGCGCAAAAACAATTAAAACAATTTAAAGAAAATGGATGGGATAATTACCCAGTATGTATGGCGAAAACACAATATTCATTCTCAGATGATCAAACGTTGTTAGGTGCACCATCAGGATTTGAAATTACAATTCGTGAATTAGAAGCGAAAACAGGTGCAGGATTTATCGTAGCATTGACAGGTGCAATCATGACTATGCCTGGTTTACCTAAAAAACCAGCAGCATTAAACATGGATGTTACTGATGATGGTCATGCAATTGGGTTATTCTAATACATCATGTCAATTGTTTAATCAAGATAAGTAAATAGTTTAATAGACCGGACTGTTGGAGATGCATTATTTCAGCAGTTCGGTTTTTTGCTGTGCTAAAAATAGATTCAATTTGACGAATCTAAAGTCAAAGTTTGAAGGTGGTTAATTAATGTATTCGAAGATAAAAAGTGGGCTTGAAGAATAGGAAAGCGATGCAATGGATATTTATATTAAAAAATATTAATAAAATAGGTTGCAATATTTAATTGGGATAAGCTACAATAAACACTAATAATTGATATTGATAATTATTATCAATTAAATACATCTTATAGGAGTTGTTAACAACATGAACAAACATCACCCAAAATTAAGGTCTTTCTATTCTATTAGAAAATCAACTCTAGGCGTTGCATCGGTCATTGTCAGTACACTATTTTTAATTACTTCTCAACATCAAGCGCAAGCAGCAGAAAATACAAATACTTCAGATAAAATCTCGGAAAATCAAAATAATAATGCAACTACAACTCAGCCACCAAAGGATACAAATCAAACACAACCTGCTACGCAACCAGCAAACACTGCGAAAACCTATCCTGCAGCGGATGAATCACTTAAAGATGCAATTAAAGATCCTGCATTAGAAAATAAAGAACATGATATAGGTCCAAGAGAACAAGTCAATTTCCAATTATTAGATAAAAACAATGAAACGCAATACTATCACTTTTTCAGCATCAAAGATCCAGCAGATGTGTATTACACTAAAAAGAAAGCAGAAGTTGAATTAGACATCAATACTGCTTCAACATGGAAGAAGTTTGAAGTATATGAAAACAATCAAAAACTGCCAGTTAGACTTGTTTCATATAGTCCTGTACCAGAAGACCATGCCTATATTCGATTCCCAGTTTCAGATGGCACACAAGAATTGAAAATTGTTTCTTCAACTCAAATTGATGATGGAGCTGAAACAAATTATGATTATACTAAATTAGTATTTGCTAAACCTATTTATAACGATCCTTCACTTGTAAAATCAGATACAAATGATGCGGTAGTAACGAATGATCAATCAAGTTCAAACGCAAGTAATCAAACAAACACGAATACATCTAATCAAAATACATCAACGACCAACAATGCTAATGATCAATCGCAGGCAACGACCAATATGAGTCAACCTGCACAACCAAAATCGTCAGCCAATGCAGATCAAGCGTCAAGCCAACCAGCTCATGAAACAAATTCTAATGGTAATAATAGCGATGCATCGAATACATCAAGTAATCAGTCGAATGGGAACCAACAATATCCGCCAGCAGATGAATCACTACAAGATGCAATTAAAAACCCGGCTATCATCGATAAAGAACATACAGCTGATCATTGGCGACCAATTGATTTTCAAATGAAAAATGATAAAGGTGAAAGACAGTTCTATCATTATGCTAGTACTGTTGAACCAGCAACTGTCATTTTTACAAAAACAGGACCAATAATTGAATTAGGATTAAAAACAGCTTCAACATGGAAGAAATTTGAAGTTTATGAAGGTGACAAAAAGTTACCAGTCGAATTAGTATCATATGATTCTGATAAAGATTATGCCTATATTCGTTTCCCAGTATCTAATGGTACTAGAGAAGTTAAAATTGTGTCATCTATTGAATATGGTGAGAACTTCCATGAAGACTATGATTATACATTAATGGTCTTTGCACAGCCAATTACGAATAATCCAGATGACTATGTAGATGAGGAAACATACAATTTACAAAAATTATTAGCTCCGTATCACAAAGCTAAAACGTTAGAAAGACAAGTTTATGAATTAGAAAAATTACAAGAGAAATTGCCAGAAAAATATAAAGCAGAATATAAAAAGAAATTAGACCAAACGAGAGTTGAGTTAGCTGATCAAGTTAAGTCTGCAGTGACAGAATTTGAAAATGTTACACCTACAAATGATCAATTAACAGATTTACAAGAAGCGCATTTTGTTGTTTTTGAAAGTGAAGAAAATAGTGAGTCAGTCATGGACGGATTTGTTGAACATCCATTCTATACAGCAACTTTAAATGGTCAAAAATATGTAGTGATGAAAACAAAGGATGACAGTTACTGGAAAGATTTAATTGTAGAAGGTAAACGTGTCACTACTGTTTCTAAAGATCCTAAAAATAATTCTAGAACGCTGATTTTCCCATATGTACCTGACAAATCAGTTTACAATGCGATTGTTAAAGTAGTTGTGGCAAACATTGGTTATGAAGGTCAATATCATGTCAGAATTGTAAATCAGGATATCAAGACAAAAGATGATGACACATCACAAAATAATACGAGTGAACCGCTAAATGTACAAACAGGACAAGAAAATAAGGTTTCTGCAACGGATACAGCTGAAAATAGCAGCACTGCAACAAATCCAAAAGATGCGTCTGATAAAGCAGATGTGATAGAACCAGAATCTGACATGGTTAAAGATGCTGATAGTAGTGTTGACAAAGATGTGCAACATGATGTTGATCATTTATCCGATATGTCGGATAACAATCACTTCGATAAGTATGATTTAAAAGAAATGGATACTCAAATTGCCAAAGACACTAATAAGGGTGTTGATAATAGCGTTGGAATGATATCGAATAACCATATTGATAAAGACATTAATAAAAATGAAGGCAAGGTTATACAACTAGCACATAATGCCGATAAAAATAATCATACTGGAAAAGCAGCAAAGCTTGACGTAGTGAAACAAAATTATAATAATAAAAGCGAAGTTGCTGGCAATAGATCAACCGAGCATCCATCGAGTGATATTCATAAAACTGTTGACAAAACAGTGAAAACAAAAGAAAAGGCCAGCACACCATCGAAAGAAAACAAACTTGGTCAATCTAAAATGCTACCAAAAACTGGAGAAACAACTTCAAGCCAATCATGGTGGGGCTTATATGCGTTATTAGGTATGTTAGCTTTATTCATTCCTAAATTCAGAAAAGAATCTAAATAATTAACTGGATATAGCATATGTATGATTAACTTTGTAGACAATGTGAAAGCAATTAAGTTATAAACTATTGATTGGTTTAATGGCTTTCCATTAGAGTATTTAAAATAAAGAACAGCAGTGAGACGTTTTCTAATAGAAAATAATCTTACTGCTGTTTTTAATATTTGGATGCATTGTTGTGGTTACTTTAAAAAGTGAGTATCAATTAACGCTTTTTTCGATTTAATAAATGTGATTTAATATCATATTTTAATGCGTCGTTGTATTCTTTTTCAGTGATTTGATCTTCGATTAACATACGCTTTAATACATAATGTTGTCTTTGAATACTATATTTCAAATCTTTATCTGATTTTAACGTTCCATCTTTTTCGTAAGGTGTATAGCCATATGGGCTTTGCAACAAACCGATAAGGTATGCAGATTGTGCAATTGATAAATCTTTTGGTGGAATACCAAATAAACTATATGAAGCGGATGCAATTCCGGAAATATTAGCGCCATTATAATCTCTACCGAAGGGAACTATATTTAAATATGTATATATAATTTCATCTTTTGAGAGTAGGTGTTCTAATCTAATTGCTAGGCGAAGTTCATTTGCTTTTCTACTATATGTTTTTTCGTTGGTAAGAACTTGATTTTTAACAAGTTGTTGTGTAATTGTGCTACCACCTGAACTTTGATCAGTATTAAAAATATCTTGTATCATTGCTCTTAAAATCGCCTTTGGTAAGATGCCATCATGTTTATAAAATAAAGTGTCTTCAGATGACGTTAATGCTTTAATGGCATTTGGACTTGATGTTTTAGGTCCTATAATGAGTGAGTTTTGAGAATGATTATACTCATATAACAAATTTTTGTTATTATGATCTAATAATTCATCGCCAGGTATTTGGCGAACTTTTTTTATTAAAGCATCATCTGATAATGAGTCCGACGTTTTAGTTAAATGATGAAAATATAAAGACATCGCAATCACAGCGATAGCAACGATGGCAATGAAAATCATAAATATAAAAACAATGACATGTTTGATAGCTTTATATATCTTTTCAAAATGATATATATGATGATTCAATTGATGATTGTTGTCTTGATTCGTCATCTTTAACCTCCTAAATTACGTATAGTATACCATATTTAAGCAATTTGACTTTTATTTTAACGTTAATTATAATTAGGGAAAATGCATAAAGAATAGGATAAAAGGACAAGTAATATTATTTGAAATCATCAGAGAGCTAGTGGTCGCTGTGAACTAGTGTTTTTAATAATATGAATACACCTTTATAACTAACATGTCCTACGTTTATTAATGAACGTATCATTAATAGAGTGAACATTATCTTATGATTATGTTTAAGTTTGGTGGTAACGTGCAATCGCGCCCTTACATATTTGTTGTAAGGGTTTTTTTACGTTCAAAAAGCTTTAAAGTATTTTAACAAGTATTCACTAAATAATTATAAATAGGAGGAAATAATAATGACGAATGTATTAATTGAAGATTTAAAATGGAGAGGTCTTATTTATCAACAAACTGATGAACAAGGTATTGAAGATTTATTAAATAAAGAACAAGTGACGTTATACTGCGGTGCTGACCCGACGGCAGACAGCTTACACATTGGTCACTTACTACCATTCTTAACATTAAGACGTTTTCAAGAACATGGACATCGTCCTATCGTTTTAATTGGCGGTGGTACAGGTATGATTGGTGATCCATCAGGTAAATCAGAAGAACGTGTGCTACAAACAGAAGAACAAGTAGATAAAAATATCGAAGGTATTAGTAAGCAAATGCATAATATTTTTGAATTTGGAACAGACCATGGTGCAGTGCTTGTTAATAATAGAGACTGGTTAGGACAAATTTCATTAATTAGCTTTTTACGTGACTATGGTAAACACGTCGGCGTTAATTACATGTTAGGTAAAGATTCAATCCAAAGTCGTTTAGAACATGGTATTTCATATACAGAATTCACATACACGATTTTACAAGCTATTGATTTCGGTCATTTGAATAGAGAATTGAATTGTAAGATTCAAGTAGGTGGATCAGATCAATGGGGTAATATCACGAGTGGTATTGAATTAATGCGTCGTATGTATGGTCAAACAGACGCATACGGTTTAACTATTCCGCTTGTAACTAAATCAGATGGTAAGAAATTTGGTAAGTCTGAGTCAGGTGCTGTTTGGTTAGATGCTGAAAAGACGAGTCCTTATGAATTTTATCAATTCTGGATTAACCAATCAGACGAAGATGTCATTAAATTCTTAAAATACTTTACTTTCTTAGGAAAAGAAGAAATTGATCGCTTAGAACAATCTAAAAATGAAGCGCCACATTTACGTGAAGCTCAAAAAACATTAGCTGAAGAAGTGACTAAATTTATTCATGGAGAAGAAGCTTTAAATGATGCAATTCGTATTTCTCAAGCATTATTCAGTGGTGATTTAAAATCTTTATCAGCAAAAGAATTAAAAGATGGGTTTAAAGATGTGCCTCAGGTGACATTATCAAATGGCACAACTAATATCATTGATGTACTGATTGAAACTGGTGTTTCGCCATCAAAACGTCAAGCGCGTGAAGATGTTAATAATGGTGCGATTTATATTAACGGTGAAAGACAACAAGACGTTAATTATGAATTAACATCTGACGATAAAATTGATAGTGAATTTACAATTATTCGTCGCGGTAAAAAGAAATGCTTTATGGTTAACTATCAATAAATATAATTGCATAGCTAAATAAATTAGAGCCTACTCATTACATTCTTAGGAATGAATATGAGTAGGCTCTTAATGTACTTTTCTGTCTATAAATTATCTAAAGAAATCTCTATCGCCTTGGCCAGGTGATTGGCGTTCTGATCGGCTTTGACGTTTTGGTTGTTCTTTTTGTTGTTTTAATTTCACTTTAACTTCTTTTGTTTTACCATCACGGATAACGGTAACAGTGACTGATTCACCAGGCTTTTTATTTTCATATAAATAGCTTCTTAAATCAACATCATCTTTAATTTTCTTGCCATCAATTTCTGTAATAATATCACCTTTTTTAAGATCAATATCACTATCAGCTTTTGCGACATAAATACCGTCTTCTCTATCAGTATGAAGTTGCTCGCGCTCTTCTTCAGGGATATCTTTCAAATTAATTAATCCAATACCGATTGAAGGGCGGTCTATTTTACCATGTTTTACAAGTTGTTCAATTGTTACTTTAACTTCATTACTTGGAATGGCAAACCCAATACCTTCAACTTGTGTCGCAGCAATTTTCATTGAGTTAATACCAACTAAATTACCATTAATATCTACTAATGCGCCACCTGAGTTACCTGGGTTAATAGCAGCATCTGTTTGAAGAACGCTGACTTTTGTATTACCTCCAGTTGTCTCTGCGTCAATAGTACGTTCACTTGCTGAAATGATACCAGATGTTACAGAGTTAGCAAATTGTAATCCTAATGGATTACCCATTGCGAATACGCTATCGCCAGTTTGTACTTTTGAAGAGTTGGCGAATTGAATCGCTTTAATACCTTTTGTATTTTCAATTTTAAGTACAGCAATATCAGTTACTGCATCTTTACCAACTAATTTCGCTTTAACTTGTTTTTTATTATGTAATTGGACTCTAATTTCATTTGCGCCATCAATAACATGATTGTTTGTAACGATATAAGCTGAATTGTTGTTTATTTGATAGATAACACCTGAACCTACTCCGGCTTCAGATGGTTTAGATGATTTGCCTTTTAATAAGTCGTCTACACTTGATGCTTTTTGCATGTTAATAACTCCAACAATTGTAGGGGAGACAGATTTTATCATTTCATGAACGGTACCGAATTTCTTGCTTTGACCGTCTAATTGATTGCCACCTTTATTATTTGTTGTCTGGACAGTTGAACCATCTTTATTTAAAATTGTACTATTTAATACTTTGCCTATACCAAGTACTAGAAGTGCACCAATGATTCCAGCAATCAATGCAACGATGACTGTTTTAAACCATGGAAATTTAGGTCTTCTGTATCTAGGTGTTTGGCTATGGTTTGTTGTAGAATGATCTGTATGATTAAAATCTGACATACTTAACCTCCATTATATGATTTATATATGCTTTAATTATGTCTTTTTTTTATAATTATTGCTAGTAATACACTATACAACTTTAGATGTATTTTCAGACTATCTTGTTCTAGTAAAAATATAGTGATAAAATCTAGTTGTTATAAACAAATAAGTTAAGTAGGTGGCACAATGTATTCAGTGATTAGTAAGATTTTGAATTTCATTTTAGTTAAAATGTCAAAATCATTATACGTAATCGGTAAAGATAATATTCCTAAGGATAGTAAATATGTCGTAACTTGTACGCATGAAAGTTATAACGAAGTCATTATGCTAGGTATGGCATTATATCCTAATCAAATTCATTATATGGCTAAAAAAGAATTATTCAAAAATAAATGGATTGGTAAATTTTTAACGTCTTTAAATGCATTTCCTGTAGATCGTGAAAATCCAGGACCTAGTACTTTAAAACGCCCAATCAATTTGTTGAAAGATAATAAGACAGTTGGTATCTTCCCAACAGGCTCTCGCACATCGCAAGAAGGTGCGCCTTTGAAACGTGGTGCTTCAACAATTGCAATGTTAAGTAAGTCTCCAATATTACCTGTTGCTTATGTTGGTCCTACTAAGATTCATGGTCTTTTAACAGGACAAGCATACATAAATATCGGTAAACCAATCGATATTAACGATTTACCTAAAGATTTAAAACGAAACGAGCGTATCGATTACATTACAAAAGAGATTGAAACACGAACAGCAAAGTTACAACAAGAATTGCATGAAATAGTAAAAAGTTTATAAAATAACTTGAGGTAGAAATATAGCTGGTTAGTATGCCTAGGTGACTATAACGGAGTATCGAAGTAGTTATTCTAGTTACATTAGTAATCTTTATATTTCTACCTTATTTTAAGAAGGATGACATTCAATGTATAAATTTTTCCAAAATTTAGGGCGTTCGTTAATGTTACCAGTTGCCATTTTACCGGCTGCAGCAATTATTGCCGGAATTGGTAATACGTTAAATGCACTTCATGCGGCGCCGAAAATCGCAATGTTCTTTACTACGGTAGGTACTACGATTTTAGAGCAATTAGGTATTTTATTTGCAATTGGTGTAGCTATAGGGATGGCAAAGAAAAATGATGGTGCTGTCGCGCTTGCAGCTGCGTTAGGATATTTTTTAGTTACAGTTGTATTATCACCAATGAAATTAGCGCCTTTATTAGGAATGAAAGCTTCTGAAATAAATTCAGCTTTTGAAAAGATGAATAATGGCAATGTCTTTGTTGGTATTGTAATAGGTTTATTAGCAGCTTATGCATACAATAAGTTTAGTGAAACAGAATTACCATTAGCATTATCATTTTTTAGTGGTAAACGTTTAGTTCCAATTATGACTGCATTTTACTGTACATTTTTAGTTGTCATATTGTTATTCTTATGGCCACTACTTTATTCATGGATTGTAAAATTTGGTGAATCTATAGTTGGTTTAGGATCATTTGGTGCTTTCGTATATGGTGTTGCCAACAGATTATTAATTCCTACAGGATTACATCATGCACTGAATAGTGTGTTCTGGTTTGATACGATTGGTATTAATGATATTGGTAAATTCCAAAGTGGCAAAGATGCTATAAAAGGTATTACAGGACGCTATCAAGCGGGATTCTTCCCAATCATGATGTTCGGTATTCCAGCGGCTGCGTTAGCAATGTATCATACTGCTAAAACTACTCAGAAAAAACAAGTTTACGGTTGGTTCCTAGCGAGTTCAGTTGCAGCATTTTTCGTTGGTGTTACAGAGCCGATTGAGTTTGCATTTATGTTTGTTGCGCCAATCTTATATGTTGTTCATGCGTTATTAACAGGATTATCTTTATTTATCGCAGCTACATTCCATTGGACAGCTGGATTTTCATTTAGTGCAGGTTTGATAGATTATGTGTTATCACTAATTAATCCGGTATCAAATCATCCATTGATGTTGCTTGTTCAAGGTGTTGTATTTTTTATCTTATACTATGTGATTTTCCGTGTAGTAATCCAAGTATTTAACTTGAATACGATTGGTAGAGGTGAAAATGAATTAGTTGATCCAACAGTTGTAAAAGATAATATTGCTCCTGGTGAAAATGATATTAAACAAAGTAAGTATCATAAACATGCTATTCAAATATTAGAAGGTTTAGGTGGTCAAGATAATATTGTTAATTTAACTAATTGTGCAACAAGGTTGCGTCTAGAGTTAAAAGACACATCTATTATTGATCAACAGAAGATTAAAAACGCCGGTGCAGTTGGTGTTACTATTAATGGCAAACATTCAACTCAGGTTATTGTCGGTACACACGTACAGCAGGTTGCTGATGAAATTGAAAAACATTTATAAAATTTAAACAGCTAAAGCGCAAATCCAACTTCAATAGGGTTTGCGCTTTTTTTAGTCAAATAGTAGAATGATTTATATCTGAATTTTCAGAAATGGAGTGGGGATTGTGAAGAAAATTTTATTTGATGTTGATGGCGTTTTTTTAAGTGAAGAACGTTGTTTCGATGTCTCTGCATTAACGGTATATGAATTATTAATGGATAAGTGTTATTTAGGTCTTCATTCACATATAGATTGGGAAACTTTGACTGATAACGATATACAAGACATTAGGAATCGAATTTTTCAAAAAGATAAGATTTTAAACAAATTAAAATCGCTAGGGCTGAATTCAAATTGGGATATGTTATTTATCGTTTTTAGTATTCATTTAATTGATATTTTGAAAAAGTTATCACATGAAGAAATTGAGGCATTCATGTATCAAGATGAGCCTGTCGAATTGAAGTTGAAAAATATAAGCACAAACTTAGCAGACCGTTTTAATTTAAATGAACAACTACCTTTACAATTTTTGGATAATGTAAAAGTTGGTAAAAATAATATTTATGCTGCTTTGGAAGAGTTTGCAACAACAGAGTTACATGTTTCGGATGCTACTTTATTTAGTTTGAAGGGTGCATTATGGACGTTAGCGCAAGAAGTTTATCAAGAATGGTATTTAGGATCGAAGTTGTATGAAGAGGTTGAAAAGAAAATAGCACGAACTACTTTTAAGACGGGTTATATTTATCAAGAAATTATTTTGAGACCAGTAGATGAAGTTAAGGTGCTTCTGAATGATTTAAAAGGTGCTGGTTTCGAATTAGGTATTGCAACAGGTCGTCCTTATACTGAGACTGTTGTGCCATTTGAAAATTTAGGATTGTTACCATATTTTGAAGCTGATTTTATTGCAACAGCAAGTGATGTTTTAGAAGCAGAGAATATGTATCCGCAAGCACGACCATTAGGAAAGCCAAATCCTTTTAGTTATATCGCAGCTTTATATGGTAATAAACGCGATAAATATGAATCTTATATCAATAAGCAAGATAACATTGTAAATAAAGATGACGTATTTATAGTAGGTGATTCGTTAGCCGACTTATTAAGTGCTCAAAAAATAGGTGCAACGTTTATTGGAACATTAACAGGTTTAAAAGGTAAGGATGCTGCAGGTGAGTTAGAAGCGCATCATGCCGACTATGTTATTAATCATTTAGGTGAACTTAGAGGTGTACTAGATAATTTGTAATTTGATTGTTGTTTGACAGCATAACTTGAAGTGAATGATTGAACCAAGGTTTCATATTGAGTTACAATGAAATTAATAATGAAAAAACGCCAAGAAGCAATGGAAGTAATCCAATGTCTTCTTGGCATTTTGAATTTACATAAATTGTTTATGACTGTACCGTCAATTCAGTTGTGAAAATTTGATTGTATTCACCAACTTGTTTAAGTTCATCAATTATATTGTTTGAAACAGGTTGATCAACGGATAAAATCATTAGCGCATCTCCGCCCGCTTTAGTTCTACCTAAAGTCATAGATGCAATGTTGATATTGTATTTACCTAACAATGCGCCAGTTTTACCTACCATACCTGGAGTATCATTATGATATGACACAATTTGATATTGATTTGGCTTTAAGTCTACAGAAAAATTATTAATTCTAACAATTCTTGGACCGAAACCTGTAAAGACAGAAGCGCCAACTTTAACGGAATCGCTATCGTTTGATAGTTCTACCTCTAAGTAGTTACTAAAACCTGTCTCTGCTTTATTATTTTCAATATTTAATGTCACTTGTTGTTGATTTAACAACATTAGAGCATTGATAATATTGACTTCAGGACCAAGATCATCTTTTAAAATATGAGTAATAATTGTACGTGTTAATAAACTACTATCAATAGAGGCTAAGTCGCCACCGTACGTAATTTTAATAGAGCTTGGTGCATTGTACATTAATTGAATAGCTAATTCACCAACTGTTTGGCTTAAATTGATGAATGATTTTACAGTATCATCTATATTGCTTAAGTCCATTTTAGGTGCATTCACTGCATGCGTTACAGTACCATCAATTAAAATTTCGATGATTTCATTTGAAACAGAAATTGCCACTTTTTCTTGAGCTTCGACTGTTGAAGCACCCAAATGAGGTGTAACAATAATTTTATCATGTGCAACAAGAGGCGAATCAGTTGCAGGTTCATGTTCAAACACATCGATAGCTGCCCGACTAATTTGTCCTTCGTCTAATGCTTTTATTAGCGCCTTTTCATCAATAATACCACCACGTGCCACATTGATTATTTGCAAACTAGGTTTTGCTTTGGCAAAAAAGTCAGCATTAATTAAGCCTTTTGTTTTAGGTGTTAGTGGTGTATGCAATGTAATGAAATCAGAATGTTGGGCAATCTCATCAACTGTTGCCTTCGTAATGCTTAAAGATTTTGCTTTTTCATCCGTTAAGTAAGGGTCAAAAGCTAGTATTTTCATTCCGAAACTTTGCGCACGTTTAGCAACACCTAAACCAATTCTACCAGCACCAATGACACCTAATGTTTTATGATAAAGCTCAGTACCTTTAAATGCATTTCGATTCCATTCTTTATTTGTAAGTGATTGGTGTGCTTGCGGAATATTTCGAGCCATTGATAATAACATTGCTAGTGAATGTTCAGTAGCTGAAATCGTATTACCATCTGGGGCATTAATAACTAAAATACCTTTTAATGTTGCAGCATCAATATTAATATTATCTACACCAACACCGGCGCGTGCGATTACTTTTAAAGAATCAGCAGCATTTATGATATTTTCAGTAACCGTAGTTTGACTACGAACGATTAAAGCATGGTATGAAGGTATAATTTTGATTAATACTTCTTCGGACAAGCCAGTTTGAATATCTACTTTGAATTGTTCGTGATCTAATAATGCTTTGATACCATCTTTTGATATGGGATCTGCAACGAGTACATTAAATTGCTTCATGAATAACCTCCATATATTTTGATATACCTTTACCGATATAGTTAACTTTACGGTGTTCAGTTAAAATAATTTCTAAAGCAGATACTACCGATAAAATATCGAAAGGACTAATTTTCCCCATATGACCAATTCTTAAAATTTGACCTTTAAGATGGCCTTGACCACCAGCAATTGTTATTTTAAAGCGATTTTTAAGTTCATCTTTGATTATTTTCACTTCATCATTTGTATTAGGTTTGAATGCCGTAACCGTTGGAGATGCATCCTTATCATTGACTAATAAAGTTAAATCTAATGCTTTTAAGGCGCTTCTTAATGCATTTCTAATTGCATAGTGTCGTGCTATTACGTGATTGAAACCTTCTGCTTTTACGGTTTCAACGTATGCATTTACACCTCTAAATAAAGACACATTTGGTGTGAACGGTGTAGAATTGTCAGCTTGTGACGAAATGTATTTATTTAAGTCTAGATAAAATTTTGGTGTAGTTACTTCTTTGAAACGTTCTTTTGCACGGTGGCTATAAGCTACAAAAGCTAATCCTGGAGGTAACATAATTGCTTTTTGACTACCAGAAACAAGTACATCAATTTTATCTTTGTTAATGTCAACATCAACAGCACCAATGCAACTTACGCCGTCAACTACAAAATAAATATTACTATTAAATTGATTGATGGCATTTCCTAACTCATGAATAGGGTGTAGCACTGTCGTAGATGTTTCGCAATATTGACTAAATACTGCTTTAACTTCAACATTTAAAGTTGAAAGGTAATTGATGAAATCTTTGACATCTACAGCTTCTCCCCATGTAACGTCATAAATATGCACATTTTTGTAATAAGTTTGTGCAATTTGTTTAAATCGGTTACCAAAGGCACCTGAAACAATGACAACGAAGTGATCTTCAGGGTTTACAATGTTCAACATACTAGCTTCTAAGACGCTTGTACCGCTAGATGTTAAAATAAGTACATCATTTTGACTCCCAAATATTGGCTTTAGACCTTGAAATGCTTGTTGTGCGATGTCTTCAAAATCTTTAGAACGATGACCAACCATAGGTGCTTGAATTTCTCTCATAATGGCATCAGGTACAGGGGTTGGGCCAGGTGTTAATAACAACGGTTGATGATAATACATTTATATGCCTCCTATAAATAAGATTTCACTATTTTAGCAAATTTTCTGAAAATTTAAAAGCCTAAAAAAGTGATAACGCTATATTGTTGAACAAATGTTATCACTTAACGATTTTATTTGGACTGAATGATGGGATAGATTTTTATGTCCACATTATTTCTTACAGCATTTGAAATCATGCAATTATTATCTGCAATTGTTATCAATTTTGGTAATCGCTTTTCTAATTGTGCTATTTGATCACTTGGAATTTGAATGTGAGGATGGTGCACAATTTTTGACATACTGAATTTTCCATTATTTAAACAAGCTGTTCCAATCGATTGTTGTTCAATTGAAATATCTGTGAACTTTGCACGTTCAAGAGTAGCTGCTAATGAGATGATATAACATGATGAAGCGGCTGATACTAACATTTCATCGGGATTTGTTCCAATACCAACACCGCCTAAAGAAGCAGGTATTGAAATATTCTCTGAAAGTATGTCGCTTTGAACGTTTCCGACGTTGTTACGACCACCTTGCCAAGAAGTTTGGACTTTAAAGTCATGTTGATGCAATTGCTTTAACCTCCAATATAATTGTGATAGTTTAATTTTAGAATAGTTTATCAAAGTTTAACAGAAAGGTGACTTATCAATGACTCTGAATAAACTGAAAGATGAATTACAAATTGTTTCTCATCGTGGATTGCCGAGAGATTTTCCTGAAAATACAATGGTCGGTTATCGAGAGGTAATGGGGCTCAATGTTGCTATGTTAGAAATAGATGTTCATTTGACCAAAGACCAACATTTTGTTGTGATACATGATGAAACAATTGATAGAACATCGGATGGTAAGGGGCGTATTGCTGATTACACATTATCGCAATTAAAATCATTTGATTTTGGTAGTTATAAAGATGTTGCTTTTAAGGGAGAACGAATACCCACGTTAGATGAAGTACTTTCATTATGCTTAAAGTTCGATAAAAAGCTATTGATTGAATTGAAAAGTCCGAATTTATATCCAGGAATAGAATGTAAATTGCTGGCATTTTTGGAAGAAAAGAAAGTCGATGCGACACAAGTAGTTATACAATCTTTTGATATCGAATGCATCGAAAAGTTAAACACATTGGGCAGTATATATGAATTAGGTGTGCTTTGTAGTAAACGTAAGTATTGGTATAAAAAGCCAAATTTTTCAAGAATTGCTCAAATTGCTAGTTATGTTAATCCTAATTATGCATTAGTGACCAGAAAATTTGTTGATGAAGCACATCATCATCAATTACAGGTTTTGCCATACACAGTTAATAAATTGAAAACTGGAGAAAAATTAAGACAAATGGGTGTAGATGGATTAATTACAGATGATCCGAAATTATTTATTAAGTAAGACGATGAATGGTTATTTGATAGAGGGATAAGGATTCGTATATCGCAATTGATAATTTTAAAAACTAATGATGAAATACTAAAGATAATTCAACAAATAAGACTTGTAAATTCTAAGTTGATTGTAAAATAGGGTGGCTCCATATAATCTTGAATCTATCATTTTAAAATAATATAAAAAAACACCCACAATTGTGGGTGTTTGTATTGAACGGTATTATCTTGAGTAGTACTCAACGATTAATTGTTCGTTAATTTCAGCAGGTAATTCGCTACGTTCTGGTAAACGTACGAAAGTACCAGTTAAGCTGTCAGCATCAAAGTTTAAGTACTCAGGTACGAAATTGTTGATTTCAACTGATTCAACGATGATGTTTAATTTTTGAGATTTTTCACGAACTGAAATTGTTTGACCAGGTTTAACAGAATAAGATGGAATATCAACACGTTTACCATCTACTAAGATATGACCGTGGTTAACTAATTGACGTGCTTGACGACGGGTACGAGCTAAACCTAATGAATAAACAACAGCGTCTAAACGACTTGCTAATAAGATCATGAAGTTTTCACCGTGTACACCGAATTTTTTACCAGCGATGTCAAATGTGTTACGGAATTGTCTTTCAGTCATTCCATATAAGTAACGTAATTTTTGTTTTTCACGTAATTGTAAACCATATTCTGATAATTTTTTACGTTGGTTTGGACCATGTTGTCCTGGTGCGTAAGGACGTTTTTCTAATTCTTTACCAGTACCGCTTAAAGAGATACCTAAACGACGAGATTTTTTCCAGTTTGAACCTCTGAATCGAGCCATAATAAGACTCCTCCTTTAATTCTTTTTTGTTGTTATGAATAAACAAAAAAGAGTGTTGCATGCTTACTAAGATATATTGTTTTATGTGTCTTCACCTTATAGCGACAGTTACGTGACACGTCCGCATTGGGAACAACATAGCGCTCAATAATATACAACTGCTACTTTCGTTAATTCACACAAAGTTTATTGTAACATTTTCCTGCTAACTGTCAACACTTTATTGAAAATGCTGATGTCCTTTTATGCGAGTTGCTTTTCAATAATTTTAACAATTGCTTCAAGATGTTCCTTGTCATTGTCATCAAATCGATCCGTTATAGGGGCATCGATATCTAAGACACCGATAATTTTATCGTCTTTAAAAATTGGAACGACAATTTCAGACTTACTATTAGCATCACAAGCGATATGTCCTTCAAATTGGTGGACGTCAGCAATAACTTGAGTGCGGCGCTCAGAAACGGCTGTACCACATACACCTTTTCCAATTGGAATGTGGACACAAGCAGGGTGTCCTTGGAAAGGACCAAGTATAAGTTCATCTTGTTCTTTTAAATAAAAGCCGACCCAATTAACTTGATCTAGATTATCATTTAATAAGGCAGACATGTTACTTAAAATAGCAATCATGTGATGTTCATCTTCAATAAGGCTTGCTGCTTGTTTCTTTAATAATGTATAGTTTGTTGGCTTAATTGTTGTCATATTTAAAACCTCTTATTTTCATAGATTTTATAATAGTATAGAATTTCGAAAATATTATGGCAATAAATTCATTTTATAATTTATCCTTAAGCAAAATTACGTTATAATAGTAATGATAAATTAGGAGGAGAAGCATATGGTGTTATATATCATTTTGGCAATAATTGTGATTATATTGATTGCTGTAGGTGTATTATTCTATTTACGTTCAAATAAACGACAAATTATTGAAAAAGCAATCGAACGTAAAAATGAAATTGAGACGTTACCTTTTGATCAAAACCTTGCACAATTATCTAAGTTGAATTTAAAAGGTGAAACAAAAACGAAATACGATGCAATGAAAAAGGACAACGTAGAAAGTACAAATAAGTATCTAGCTCCTGTGGAAGAAAAAATCCATAATGCTGAGGCTTTATTAGATAAATTTAGTTTCAACGCATCTCAAAGTGAAATTGATGATGCAAATGAGTTGATGGATAGTTACGAACAAAGCTATCAGCAACAATTAGAAGATGTAAATGAAATTATTGCGTTATACAAAGATAATGATGAATTATATGACAAATGTAAGGTTGATTATCGTGAAATGAAACGTGATGTTTTAGCAAATCGTCATCAATTTGGTGAGGCAGCAAGTCTTCTTGAAACTGAAATTGAAAAATTCGAGCCAAGGTTAGAGCAATATGAAGTACTAAAAGCTGATGGTAATTATGTACAAGCGCACAACCATATAGCTGCCTTGAATGAACAAATGAAACAGCTAAGATTTTATATGGAAGAAATACCAGAATTAATTAGAGAAACTCAAAAAGAATTACCTGGTCAATTCCAAGATTTAAAATATGGTTGCCGTGATCTTAAAGTTGAAGGGTATGATCTGGATCACGTAAAAGTAGACAGTACATTACAAAGCTTAAAAACAGAGCTTAGTTTCGTTGAACCATTAATTAGTCGCTTAGAATTAGAAGAAGCTAATGATAAACTAGCTAATATCAATGATAAGTTAGATGACATGTATGATTTAATTGAACATGAAGTTAAAGCTAAAAATGATGTCGAAGAAACAAAAGATATCATTACGGATAACTTATTCAAAGCTAAAGACATGAATTATACATTGCAAACAGAAATTGAATATGTACGTGAAAACTACTATATAAATGAATCTGATGCTCAGAGTGTTCGTCAATTTGAAAATGAAATTCAAAGTTTAATTTCTGTATATGATGATATTTTAAAAGAAATGTCGAAATCTGCTGTACGATATAGCGAGGTTCAGGATAATTTACAATATTTAGAAGATCATGTCACAGTTATTAATGACAAACAAGAAAAGCTGCAAAATCATCTGATTCAATTGCGTGAAGATGAAGCAGAAGCAGAAGACAATCTGTTACGAGTACAATCTAAGAAAGAAGAAGTGTATCGTCGATTACTTGCTTCTAACTTAACAAGCGTTCCTGAAAGATTTATCATCATGAAAAATGAAATTGATCATGAAGTTCGTGATGTTAACGAACAATTTAGTGAACGCCCAATACACGTTAAACAGTTAAAAGATAAAGTGTCTAAAATTGTGATTCAAATGAATACATTTGAAGATGAAGCAAATGATGTTCTTGTTAATGCTGTTTATGCAGAGAAATTAATTCAATATGGAAATAGATATCGTAAGGACTATAGCAATGTTGATAAGAGCTTAAATGAAGCTGAACGATTATTTAAAAATAATCGCTATAAGCGTGCGATTGAAATTGCAGAGCAAGCTCTTGAAAGTGTTGAGCCAGGTGTCACTAAACATATTGAAGAAGAAGTCATTAAGCAATAGAAACTAGTATGTAGTTATACTTAAATAATATGAGCACTCTGTCAAATTGGACTGATGAGTTTAATAATTGAAGTTAGCCAACGATACGTTGTCTAGCTTCTTTTTTATATGGATATATGAAAGGGACAATAAATATAAATAGCAATTGTTTAAAGACAAACGTAATCAAATGTGATGTTTAAATTAATGTAGGTAGTGAAAATGCATCGTGCTATGCATAGAGTGAAATAGTTCAATTCTTATTAAAATGGGTGGAAAAATGATTAATTTTTGTTATAGCCTTTATTTTTTATGTGATAATAGTATAATGCTTGAGTAAAAACAATTTTAACGATTGATGATTAATGAAAGAGAAGTGTTTATTTTGATATATCTAGATAATGCGGCAACGACGAAAGCATTTGAAGAAGTGTTAGATACTTATTTAAAAGTAAATCAATCAATGTATTATAATCCGAATAGTCCGCATAAAGCTGGTTTGCAGGCAAATCAATTACTACAACAAGCAAAAGCTCAAATTAATGCAATGATTAATTCAAAAACAAATTATGATGTTGTATTCACTAGTGGTGCAACTGAATCCAATAATCTTGCTTTAAAAGGTATTGCCTATCGTAAATTTGATACAGCTAAGGAAATAATTACATCCGTGTTAGAGCATCCATCCGTATTAGAGGTTGTAAGATATTTGGAAGCGCACGAAGGATTTAAGGTTAAATATGTTGATGTAAAGAAAGATGGCAGTATTAACTTAGAACACTTCAAAGAATTAATGTCAGACAAAGTCGGTTTAGTAACATGTATGTATGTAAATAATGTAACAGGACAAATACAGCCTATTCCACAAATGGCTGAAGTTATAAAAAATTATCCTAAGGCACATTTTCATGTAGATGCGGTTCAAGCATTCGGCAAAATTTCAATGGATTTCAATAACGTAGATAGTATTAGTTTAAGTGGACACAAGTTTAATGGTTTAAAAGGTCAAGGCGTCTTACTTGTAAATCAAATTCAAAATGTTGAACCAACTGTCCATGGTGGTGGTCAAGAATATGGCGTTAGAAGTGGAACAGTTAATTTGCCAAATGATATTGCAATGGTTAAAGCGATGAAGATAGCTAATGAAAACCTTGAAGCATTGAATGCATTTGTTACTGATTTAAATAATGACGTCCGTCAATTTTTAAATAAATATCATGGAGTTTATATTAATTCTTCAACTTCAGGCTCACCATTCGTTTTAAATATTAGTTTTCCTGGCGTAAAAGGTGAAGTATTAGTTAATGCTTTTTCAAAATATGACATTATGATATCTACCACGAGTGCTTGTTCATCTAAACGTAATAAATTAAATGAAGTATTGGCTGCAATGGGATTATCAGACAAGTCTATTGAAGGTAGTATAAGATTATCATTTGGGGCTACTACAACTAAAGAAGATATAGCAAGATTTAAAGAAATATTTATCATCATTTATGAGGAAATTAAGGAGTTGCTAAAATAATGAAGTATGATCACTTGCTTGTTAGATACGGGGAATTAACATTAAAGGGTTCAAATAGAAAGAAATTTGTAAATCAATTAAGAAATAATGTAAATAAGTCATTAAAAGGACTTGATGGGTTTGTCGTTAAAGGCAAACGAGATCGTATGTATATTGAACTTGAAGACCATGCAGATATAAATGAAATAACATATCGATTATCAAAAATTTTCGGTATTAAATCTATTAGTCCAGTATTAAAAGTAGAAAAAACGTTAGAGGCAATGAGTGCAGCGGCAATTAAATTTGCGCAGCAATTTGAAGAAAACAGCACATTTAAAATTGATGTGAAGCGTGCCGATAAAAATTTCCCAATGGATACGTATGAATTACAACGTGAATTGGGTGGTACCGTATTGAAACAAATTGAAAATGTTTCTGTTAATGTCAAACGTCCAGATCATGAAATTCGAGTGGAAGTTAGATTAGATGCAATTTATATGTATGAAGAAGTTGTTCCGGGTTCAGGCGGATTACCAGTTGGTACTGGTGGTAAGACGTTACTAATGCTTTCAGGCGGTATAGACTCACCAGTTGCTGGGATGGAAGTGATGAGACGTGGCGTAACAATTGAAGCGATTCATTTCCATAGTCCACCATTTACAAGTGATCAAGCAAAAGAAAAAGTTATTGAATTGACACGTATTTTAGCTGAACGTGTTGGACCAATTAAATTGCATATTGTACCATTTACAGAATTGCAAAAACAGGTAAATAAAGTTGTACATCCAAGATATACAATGACTTCAACGAGACGTATGATGATGCGTGTTGCTGATAAATTAGTACATCAAATAGGAGCTTTAGCTATTGTAAATGGTGAAAACCTAGGGCAGGTAGCAAGTCAAACACTTCATAGCATGTATGCAATTAATAACGTAACTTCTACCCCTGTATTACGTCCTTTATTAACTTACGATAAAGAAGAAATTATTATTAAATCGAAAGAAATTGGTACATTTGAAACATCTATTCAACCATTTGAAGATTGTTGTACAATTTTCACCCCTAAAAATCCAGTAACCGAACCAAACTTTGATAAGGTAGTTCAATATGAAAGTGTCTTTGATTTTGAAGAGATGATTAATCGTGCTGTTGAAAATATTGAAACACTTGTAATAACTAGTGATTATAAAACTATTAAAGAACAGCAAACAAACCAATTAATAAACGACTTTTTATAAATAAAATCCTAGAGTAAATTTAAACATAAGGGGATGCTAAACTATGGATTTGAATTTAACGATGATTATAATCATAATTTTGTTTGGTTTTATCGCGGCGTTTATAGATTCGGTTGTAGGGGGTGGTGGTTTAATTTCTACGCCAGCATTATTAGCAATCGGTCTACCACCATCTGTGGCTTTAGGTACAAATAAATTGGCAAGTTCATTTGGTTCTTTAACTAGTGCGATAAAATTTATAAGGTCCGGTAAAGTGGACTTATATGTTGTTGCCAAATTATTTGGTTTTGTATTTTTGGCATCTGCATGTGGTGCATATATTGCAACGATGGTTCCGTCACAAATATTGAAACCTTTAATCATTATTGCACTTTCGTCGGTGTTTATATTCACATTACTTAAAAAAGATTGGGGCAATACACGTACGTTTACTCAATTTACATTTAAGAAAGCCTTACTATTTGCAGCACTTTTTATATTAATCGGCTTTTATGATGGATTTGTAGGTGGAGGAACAGGTTCATTTATGCTTTTTGTATTGTTAATCTTTGGTTTTGATTTTTTAAGCGCTGCAGGAAATGCTAAAGTTTTGAACTTTGCTTCTAATATAGGTGCGCTTGTATTATTTATGGTATTAGGACAAGTAGATTATGTAATAGGTTTAGTTATGGCTGCGAGTATGATTGTTGGGTCATATGCTGGGGCTCATTTTGCTATTAAACAAGGTGTTGGCTATGTAAAAGTATTATTTATTATTATTACTGCGATTTTAATTTTAAAAAATGCTTTTGATTATATTCAACAATTTGTATAAAATTAAATTTGCTTTTGATTAAAGCATGAAAATTGTAATCAAACCATAAATTGTCGTATGATGTAGTTAGAATTTTAAATGCAGGAGGTCAAGTATATGACTGAAATAACATTCAAAGGTGGACCAATCCACTTAAAAGGTCAACAAATTAATGAAGGTGATTTTGCACCTGATTTTACAGTGTTAGATAATGACTTAAATCAAGTAACATTAGCAGATTATGCTGGTAAAAAGAAATTAATTAGTGTGGTACCATCAATTGATACAGGTGTTTGTGATCAGCAGACTCGTAAATTCAACTCTGAAGCTTCTAAAGAAGAGGGGATTGTACTTACAATCTCAGCAGACTTACCATTCGCACAAAAAAGATGGTGCGCTTCAGCAGGTTTAGACAATGTCATTACATTAAGTGACCACCGTGACTTATCATTTGGTGAAAACTATGGCGTTGTTATGGAAGAACTTCGCTTATTAGCTCGTGCAGTATTTGTATTAGATGCAGATAATAAAGTTGTTTATAAAGAAATCGTTAGTGAAGGTACTGATTTCCCAGATTTTGATGCTGCTTTAGCTGCATACAAAAATATTTAATCATTAAAGAGATAAATCTTAAAATGTATACATCGTGTCCATCGTTGTCAACAGCATTAAAATAGAATTGTTTTCTATGATTGCTAAGACCTATGGGCACTTTTTATTGGAGAGGGACGAATATGGCAGAACAACAAACAATTATGGAACGCTTGTTTCATACGTTAGATGAAAAAGCTAAAACATTAAATAATGAAAATGGCCAAAGTTTTATTGAAAATCTTGGGCTAGCAATGGAACAAGTTTATACAAATGAAAGAGGATTGTTAGAACAATCGACGTTACAAGATCGACGTAAAGCATTCCAATTTGCATATTTAAGTTTAATGCAGGAAGAAAAAATACAAGCAAATCATCAAATTACACCAGATTCAATTGGATTGATATTAGGATTTTTAGTTGAGCGATTTATGAACAACCAAGAAGAATTACATATTGTTGATATTGCAAGTGGTGCCGGTCATTTAAGTGCTACTGTAAAAGAAGTGTTACCTGAAATTGCGGTTATGCATCATTTAATTGAAGTTGATCCAGTTTTATCACGTGTTAGTGTACATTTAGCAAATTTCTTAGAAATTCCTTTCGATGTGTATCCTCAAGATGCCATTATGCCACTACCGTTAGAAGAAGCAGATATCGTTATTGGTGATTTTCCAGTAGGCTATTATCCAATTGACGAAAGAAGCAAGGAGTTTAAGCTAGGTTTCGAAGAAGGACATAGTTATTCACATTATTTATTAATAGAACAAGCAATAAATACATTAAAAGATGCTGGATACGCCTTTCTAGTGGTACCAAGTAATATTTTTACAGGTGAACATGTAAAACAGCTTGAAAAATATATTGCAACAGAGACAGAGATGCAAGCATTTTTAAATTTACCACCAACTTTATTTAAAAATGAAAAAGCACGAAAATCTATATTAATTTTACAAAAGAAAAAATCGGGCGAAACAAAGCCAGTTGAAGTATTATTGGCAAATATTCCTGATTTCAAAAATCCTTCACAATTTCAAGGATTTATGACAGAGTTAAATCAGTGGATGGACACAAATCGTCCTAAAAAATAATCTGTAATAGTATAGTCATAAAACTGTATGAATGATAAAATGAAAAATGAAATAGTATAAAAAGCAAACGATGGAGGATCATTACTTATGTCAAAATTAATCTTGGCTATCAATGCTGGTAGTTCATCATTAAAATTTCAATTAATTAGAATGCCTGAAGAGGAATTAGTAACAAAAGGTTTAGTAGAAAGAATCGGATTGAAGGATTCAATTTTTACAATTGAAGTCGACGGGGAAAAAGTTAAAACAGTACAAGATATCAAGGATCACGTTGAGGCAGTTGATATCATGCTGGATGCTTTTAAAGCGCATAATATTATTAATGATATTAACGATATCGATGGAACAGGTCACCGTGTTGTACATGGTGGTGAAAAATTCCCTGAATCAGTAGCTATTACTGATGAGGTTGAAAAGGAAATTGAAGAATTAAGCGAATTAGCACCGCTTCACAACCCAGCTAACTTGATGGGTATTCGTGCTTTCCGTAAATTATTACCAAATATCCCTCATGTGGCAATTTTTGATACAGCATTCCATCAAACAATGCCTGAAAAAGCATATCTATATAGCTTGCCATATCATTATTATAAAGATTATGGCATTCGTAAGTATGGTTTCCATGGTACAAGCCATAAATTTGTATCACAAAGAGCGGCAGAAATGTTAGATAAGCCAATTGAAGATTTACGTATTATTTCATGTCACATTGGTAATGGAGCATCAATTGCAGCTATCGATGGCGGTAAATCTATTGATACATCAATGGGCTTCACACCACTTGCTGGTGTAACAATGGGTACTCGTTCTGGTAATATTGACCCTGCTTTAATTCCATTTATTATGGAAAAAACTGGCAAAACTGCTGAACAAGTATTAGAAATCTTAAACAAAGAATCTGGTTTATTAGGATTATCAGGTACATCAAGTGATTTACGTGACTTATCTGAAGAAGCTGAATCAGGTAAAGCACGTTCACAAATGGCTTTAGATGTATTTGCTTCTAAAATTCACAAATACATTGGATCATATGCTGCGAGAATGCATGGTGTTGATGTTATCGTATTTACAGCAGGTATCGGTGAAAACTCAGTTGAAATTCGTGCAAAAGTTCTTGAAGGCTTAGAATTTATGGGTGTTTACTGGGATCCTAAGAAAAATGAAAACTTACTACGTGGTAAAGAAGGATTTATTAACTATCCTCATTCACCAGTTAAAGTTGTCGTTATTCCAACAGATGAAGAAAGTATGATTGCCCGTGATGTTATGACATTCGGTGGTTTAAAATAAATTTTTAATAAATATTAAGCGTCTATCTCCGCTACAATTATATGTAGGAGCTAGACGCTTTTTGTATTGTTTGAAAATTAACTAGTGTAATGTCTCTCTTCACGAATATCTTAAAGAATTAAGTAGTCGAAGAAGATTATGACAACATTATTAAGTGAGTTTTATTTATAAACGATAAAAAACCAAGTGCAGAAAGTTGCACTTGGTTCATAATGATCAAGTAGTTATCTAATGATCATCTATATTTAATTTTGATATTTTTCACGTAATTGAGTTGTTGCAACTTGTGGTTGGAAGTCTGCTGGTAACTCTTCAGTACGAACAACTAACACGTCACATGGTGCATGACGAACGATAGATTCTGATACAGAACCAACAATAAATCTTTCCACAGCATTTAAGCCAGACGTACCACTCATAATTAAGTCTGCATTAATTTCATGTGCAAGCTTTTTCGGAATGATAGATTTAGGAGAGCCAAACTCTAGACGCGTTTCTACATCTTTAACACCAGCGTTAGTAGCTACTTCTTTATAACCATTTAATAATTCTTCTGCAAAATGCTTAGATTTTTCAGTAAATTGAGCATCATAAACTTCATAAGAAGAATATGTTCTTGAATCAATTACATTCACAATTGTTAACTTCGCATCGTTACGTTTAGCAACACCAACTGCTCTGTTAAATGCCCATTCCGCTTCATGTGAACCGTCAACTGCGATTAAAATATTTTTGTAAGTAATCATAGTAAGTGCCTCCTTGTTCTTTCTTAATTATATTTTACCACAATTTTCGGAAAAGTCAGTGTAATAACCTTTACAATTTTGTGGATTTTTGATTGCGCTTTCAAAATGTTCGCGTTAAGATGATTATGGAGGTGGATGGTATGAAAATTGGTATACCAAGGGAGATTAAAAATAATGAAAATCGTGTTGGTTTGTCACCGAGTGGTGTGCACGCTTTAGTAGAAAGTGGACATACAGTTTTGGTTGAAACGAATGCGGGTGCAGGATCATTCTTTGAAGATGTAGATTACAAAGAAGCGGGTGCTGAGATTGTTGCTGAACAAGCAAAAGTTTGGGATGTGGATATGGTTATTAAAGTTAAAGAACCACTTGAATCTGAATATCCATATTTTAAAGAAGGGCTAGTATTATTTACTTATCTTCATCTAGCAAATGAAGAAAAATTAACACAAGCACTCATTGATAAGAAAGTAATTAGTATTGCATATGAGACTGTGCAGTTACCAGACCGATCTTTACCATTATTATCACCAATGAGTGAGGTAGCAGGAAGAATGTCAGCTCAAGTTGGCGCAGAGTTCCTACAAAAACTTAATGGTGGTATGGGAATTCTACTAGGTGGTGTTCCAGGAGTACCTAAAGGTAAAGTAACTATTATCGGTGGTGGTCAAGCAGGAACAAATGCAGCTAAAATTGCACTAGGACTAGGTGCAGATGTTACGATTTTAGATGTTAATCCAAAGCGTTTACAACAATTAGATGATTTATTCGGTGGACGTGTACATACAATTATGTCAAATCCGTTGAATATTGAGTTGTATGTTAAACAAAGTGATTTAGTAATAGGTGCAGTTTTAATTCCAGGTGCTAAAGCGCCAAGACTTGTAACAGAAGACATGATTAAACAAATGAAAAATGGGTCAGTTATTATTGACATTGCTATTGATCAAGGTGGTATTTTTGAAACAACTGATAAAATTACGACACATGATGATCCTACATATATTAAGCATGGTGTGGTTCATTATGCAGTTGCAAATATGCCTGGTGCAGTACCGCGTACTTCGACGTTAGCATTAAATAATGCTACGCTACCTTATGCGCTCATGCTAGCTAATAAAGGGTATAGAGAAGCATTTAAATCAAATCAACCATTATCATTAGGTTTAAATACTTACAAAGGTCACGTAACCAATAAAGGCGTTGCAGAGGCATTTGAAATGGAATATAAATCTGTAGAAGAAGCATTACACTTATAATTTAAATTTGATGAAAAGGGAATGGATTACAGCGTATTAAAGAATGACGTTATCATCTCCTTGGTTATTAAAATTAAATAATGATAAATTAAAGCTAGAAACAATGCGAAGAAATCATCGAACATGAATGATATTGATTCATTACATGTTACTGATGAACATACCTGCATATGTGTTTCTAGCTTGTTTGTTACATATTGCATTTAGACTTGGACAAAAATTTATGTCCTAGGCGCTACAATGTTATATTGGCAGTGTTTGACTGAATGAGTATGCGCTTGTAACAAGCTTTTCATTTTTGTCCCACTCTTATTTTTCGTAATGTGTTAATACTTCGTATCCTTCATTAGTGACAAGTATGTCATCTTCAATTCTTACACCTGCAACACCTGGTACATAAATACCTGGTTCGATTGTAATGACCATGCCAGCTTCTAACAAATTAGAATTAGTACTTGAAACATCTTGATATTCATGTTCCTGTAATCCTAGACCATGACCTAAGCGATGAGGGAAATATTCACCATAACCTTTTTCTGAAATAATATTTCTAGCGATATGATCGATATCTTTTAAAGGTATTCCAGGTTTAATTGCTTGGATTGCAGATGTTTCTGCTTCTAATACAATATTATAAATTTCTTGTGCTTCTTGGCTAGGTTCACCAAATTTAATGGTACGTGTCATATCGCTACAATAATGCTCATAAATTACACCTAAATCAAATAGTACATACTCATTGCTTTTTAATCTGTGATCTCCTGGTGTGCCATGAGGTGATGCGGCATGATCTCCAAATAAAACCATCGTATCAAAACTCATTTCATTGACGCCATATTGTTTGATTGTTTGCTCAATATGGTTGACTACTTCACGTTCAGTCACACCTTCTTTTAAATAAGAAACACCTATTTCGATACACTTATCTGCTAACTCAGCAGCTTTACGTATTTTGTTAATTTCATCTTCAGATTTAATATTTCTCAATTGTTTGATTGTTAAATCAACATCTCCGAATGAATTGACATTGAAACCAGAGATTAATTGTTTTTGGCGTGCTACTGTTAAGTGCTCGCTTTCAATTAGTAATTTATTGATTGTTTGAGGATAAAGTGAAAAAGGATTTTCAGTGTCTAAATATCCAACGATTTCACCTGTGAAAGGTGATGCTTTGACTTCTTCGACTTCCATTTTTGGACAAAATAGTACTTGTTTACCATCTTTCTTAATCAATAATGCAAATAATCTTTCATGGGGTTCGCTACGGTATCCAGTAAAATAATATACATTCAACGGTGTTGTAATCCATGCTGCATCAGCTTGTTGATTGTTTAGTTCGTCTATTATTTTTGATATTTTTGTCATTTTATAAACACTCCTCAACATAATATTACTTACATTTTATGCTAATTATTATTATATTTCAAAATCAAGCTAATACATTAACTAGATTTTCAATTTTTAAAATTTGAGAATTTGTTATAATTAAGAGGCAAAAGGGTACTAAATTTATATAGTAATTGATAGGAGGATGCTCAAATGAAGTTATCATTTCATGGTCAATCAACGATTTATTTAGAAGGGAACAACAAAAAAGTTATCGTAGATCCATTTATTTCAAATAACCCTAAGTGTGATTTGAATATTGAAACAGTGCAGGTAGACTATATCGTTTTAACGCACGGTCATTTTGATCACTTTGGTGATGTTGTGGAACTAGCAAAGAAAACAGGTGCAACAGTAATAGGAAGTGCAGAAATGGCTGACTATCTTTCTTCATATCACGGTGTTGAAAATGTTCATGGTATGAATATTGGTGGTAAAGCAAACTTTGATTTCGGAAGCGTTAAATTTGTTCAAGCATTTCATAGTTCAAGTTTTACTCATGAAAATGGTATTCCAGTTTATTTAGGTATGCCAATGGGTATCGTGTTTGAAGTTGAAGGAAAAACAATTTATCATACTGGTGATACAGGTCTGTTTAGTGACATGTCACTTATTGCGAAACGTCATCCAGTTGATGTATGTTTTGTACCAATTGGAGATAATTTTACGATGGGTATTGATGATGCAAGTTATGCTATTAATGAATTTATTAAACCAAAAATTTCTGTACCGATTCATTATGATACATTCCCATTAATCGAACAAGATCCACAACAATTTAAAGATGCTGTTAATGTAGGGGACGTGCAAATTTTAAAACCAGGTGAATCTGTTCAGTTTTAAATAGAATATAGATTTTACACTAAAAAACACCTCGCTAATCTATGTGGAAGTTATCGTCTGCATATTTTTAGTGAGTGTTTTTTATATTCTACTGATATTGGAAGTTGACTTTTTCGTCAGCTTCCATGTTGGGACCCCAGCCCAACTTGCATAGTCTGTAGAATTTCTTTTCGAAATTCTCCATGTTGGGGCCCACCCCAACTTGCACATTATAGTAAGCTGACTTTTTCGTCAGCTTCCATGTTGGGGCCCCATAGTCAACTCTTGGTGGGTTATGATATTGATTATGTTTTTGGTTCGTAATGGTTTTGTTTGATGCAAGTTGTTGGTTAGATAGTGAATAATATAAAAAATCCAGAACCACAGTCATAATCATTTCTTGTGTTACTCAGTCGATTGAGACTGCATCATGATTGAAAGATTATTTGTGATTCTGGATAAAAATTTTATTTAACGATTAATACAGGGATAGTCGCACGTTTTGCTACTTTGTGGCTGACACTTCCAAGTACAAATTTCTTTTTGTCTTCTGCTTTACGGTTACTTAAAACAACAATTTCGTATTTACCGCTATTAGCATGTTTTAATAGTTCTTCTTTTGCATTACCACGAACAATTATTTGGTCATAATCAATACCATAATCTTCTAAAGCTTTGCGTGTTTTTTCCAATCGCTTGCTTCGTTCTTCAGTAAGTTTGTTTAAATGAACACCTGCTTTAATTGATGCTTGAGCATCTTGTTCGCTGATTGCGTTTAAAACTGTTACGACTGTACCTTCGCCAGCTAATTTAGACACTTCTTTTAGTGCTTTTTCATTTTTCAACTGAGTGTCTACACCAAGTAATATATTTTTATACATTAGTACATCCCTCCTCACTTACATTCTAATAAATAATAATGGATTTTTCCATTTAAAATTAAAGATTTTGTGATCTTTGTGTTTGTTGTATATTTTCAAAAAATAAAATAGGTGAAACGATCATTATTTCGTTTCACTTCAATGCTTTTTATCCAAAATAAAGTTATAATGTAGTTAATACTGTTCGAAAAGAAGAGGTAAAGAATGACAAAACATGAACAAATTTTAGATTATATTGAATCGTTATCTATAGGCTCTAAAATTTCGGTGCGTAAAATCGCTAAATTTTTAAACGTATCTGAAGGGACAGCATATCGTGCAATTAAAGATGCTGATAAAATGGGCATGGTCGCAACGATAGATCGTGTTGGTACGGTTCGAATCGAAAAACGTAATCGTAATGAAATTGAACATTTAACTTTTAATGAAATTGTCAATATTATTGATGGCCAAGTGTTAGGTGGCAACAAAGGTATCACTAAGATGGTATCTAAATTTGCAATTGGAGCAATGGAACTCAAAGATATTTTAAAGTATATTGGTCCAAAGACATTATTGATCGTCGGAAATCGCGAAGATGTGCAGATTGAAGCTTTAAAAAGAGGCACGGCTATATTAATTACTGGTGGATTTAAGCCATCTAATAAAGTTATTAATTTTGCGAATGAACATGATTTACCTGTTCTATCATCAAGTTATGATACATTCCTAGTTGCAAATATTATCAACAAAGCACTTTTTAATCAGAAAATACGAAAAGATATCTTAATAGTTCAAGATATAATGACGCCATTAGATGATTTATCTGTGCTGTTTGATACGATGAAAATAGCAGATTATAAGCGTATGGCGAATCGAACTGGCCATACAAGATTTCCGGTAGTCAATGAGTCTTATAAATTAGTAGGTATTGTAACAAGTCGAGAGATGATTAATACAAAGGACGACGACGAAATAGATAAAGTGATGACGCGAAATCCTATTTATGTAAATGCTATGAGTACAGTAGCAAGTTGTGCGCATATGATGATTTGGGAAGGTATTGAATTGATTCCTGTCGTTTCGAGTAATAAAAAGACAGTGGGTGTGATTAATAGACAAGATGTTTTAAAGTCCATGCAACTTTTAGGAAGACAGCCTCAAATGGGTGAAACAATTAACGATCAAATCGCCAAATATATAACAATGAATCAAGATGGAATTACAGTAGAAGTTTCACCACTGTTAATCAATCACTACGGAACAGTAAGTAAAGCGGCATTTGTAAGTATTATAGAAGAAACAATACAATATGAAATGCGTAAATTTAAAAAAGGTAATGTCATGATAGAGAACTTAAATATCGTGTATATTAAAACAGTACCTATTGAATCACATATAACAGTGCGCTTTGGCATACTAGACGTCGGAAGAAACTTCGCCAAAATAGAAGTGAACATGCATAGTCAAAACGACAAAGTAGCGAGTGCTCTCGTGATATGCCAAATGTTTGACGAAGTATAGGAACTTAGCAGAGAAAATAGGCATAAGATAGATTTCACACAAATGTTGGAGCCCAACTTACATTGTTTGTAGAAATTGGGGGTCCAATTTCTCTATGTTGGGGCCCCACCCCAACTTGCATTGTCTGTAGAATTTCTTTTCGAAATTCTCTATGTTGGGGCCCCACCCCAACTTGCATTGTTTGTAGAATTTCTTTTCGAAATTCTCTATGTTGGGACCCCTGAACTAAATAGTATGAAAATATATATCTAAATAATTAAAACGGGCAAATATTTTAATATGGTAGAACAATTTTTATAATTTAGATATTTTGATATAGACTAATGCTTAAATTAAGCAATTTTTCTAAAAAAGGGAGTATGAAAATGATTAGTACTTTGAATGAAATTATGAAATGTATTGAAGACAACGATACAATTATTATACACAGACACGTTAGACCAGATCCTGATGCATATGGTTCACAACTTGGTTTAAAATACTATATTCAACAGAAATTTCCGCAAAAGCAAGTATTTGCAGTGGGTGAAGCGGAATCATCATTAAGTTTTATTGGAGAGTTAGATAACATTGATGATAAAACATATCAAGATGCGCTTGTAATTGTTTGTGATACTGCCAATGCTCCACGAATTGACGATGAACGTTATAGTACAGGTAGTAAACTTATTAAAATAGATCATCATCCTGCAGTTGATCAGTATGGTGATATTAATCTAGTTAATACGAACGCGTCATCTACAAGTGAAATCATTTATGATATAATTTCACATTTTAATGATGAAGCAATTGTTAATAAAGATATCGCGAGTGTTTTATACCTTGGTATCGTCGGTGATACTGGGCGATTCCTTTTTAACAATACCTCAGAACATACTATGGAAATTGCTGGAAAGTTAATTGGTCATGATATTGATCATAATGCGCTTTTAAATAAAATGATGGAAAAGGATCCAAAAATGTTGCCGTTTCAAGGGTATGTTTTACAACATTTCGAACTTATGGATGATGGATTCTGCCAAGTTAAAATAACTGATGATGTATTGGAGCAATTCGGTATTCAGCCAAATGAAGCATCTCAGTTTGTTAATACAATTGCTGACATCAAAGGTTTGAAAATATGGGTGTTTGCAGTAGATGAGGGTAGTGAAATAAGATGTCGCTTACGCTCTAAAGGGCAATTGATTATTAATGATATTGCGCAAGATTTTGGTGGCGGTGGTCATCCGAATGCGTCAGGAGTTTCAGTAAACAGCTGGTATGAATTTGAGCAACTTGCTACAGCTTTACGCACAAAACTTAACTAATAGAAAGGAGCCATTCAATCATGGTGGCATATTTAAATATTCATACGGCTTATGATTTGTTAAATTCAAGCTTAAAAATAGAAGATGCCGTAAGACTTGCTGTGTCTGAAAATGTTGATGCACTTGCCATAACTGACACCAATGTATTGTATGGTTTTCCTAAATTTTATGATACATGTATTGCCAATAATATAAAGCCGATTTTTGGTATGACAATATACGTGACAAATGGATTAAATACAGTCGAAACAGTTGTTCTAGCAAAAGATAATAATGGTCTGAAGGATTTATATCAACTATCATCGGAAATAAAAATGAATGCATTAGAACATGTGTCGTTTGAATTATTAAAGCGATTTTCTAACAATATGATTATCATTTTTAAAAATGTTGCAGACGAACATCGTGACATTGTTCAAGTTTTTGATTCGCATGAAGATACGTATTTAGATCATCGAAGTGTTTTAGTTCAGGGTATAAAGCACGTATGGATTCAAAATGTTTGTTACCAAACACGTCAAGATGCCGATACGATTTCTGCATTAGCAGCTATTAGAGACAATACAAAATTAGACTTAATTCATGATCAAGAAGATTTTGGTGCGCATTTTTTAACTGAAAAGGAAATTAAACAATTAGATATTAACCAAGAATATTTAACGCAGGTTGATGTTATAGCTCAAAAGTGTAATGCAGAATTAAATTATCATCAATCTCTACTTCCTCAATATCAGACACCTAATGATGAATCAGCTAAAAAATATTTGTGGCGTGTCTTAGTTACACAATTAAAAAAATTAGAACTTAATTATGACGTCTATTTAGAGCGATTGAAATATGAGTATAAAGTTATTACTAATATGGGTTTTGAAGATTATTTCTTAATAGTAAGTGATTTAATCCATTATGCGAAAACGAATGATGTGATGGTAGGTCCAGGTCGTGGTTCTTCAGCTGGCTCTCTGGTAAGTTATTTATTGGGAATTACAACGATTGATCCGATTAAATTCAATCTATTATTTGAACGTTTTTTAAACCCAGAACGTGTAACAATGCCTGATATAGATATTGACTTTGAAGATACTCGCCGAGAAAAGGTCATTCAGTACGTCCAAGAAAAATATGGCGAGCTACATGTATCTGGAATTGTGACTTTCGGTCATCTGCTTGCAAGAGCGGTTGCTAGAGATGTTGGACGAATTATGGGGTTTGATGAAGTTACATTAAATGAAATTTCAAGTTTAATCCCACATAAATTAGGAATTACACTTGATGAAGCATATCAAATTGACGATTTTAAAAAGTTTGTACATCGAAACCATCGACATGAACGCTGGTTCAGTATTTGTAAAAAGTTAGAAGGTTTACCAAGACATACATCTACACATGCGGCAGGAATAATTATTAATGACCATCCATTATATGAATATGCCCCTTTAACGAAAGGGGATACAGGATTATTAACGCAATGGACAATGACTGAAGCCGAACGTATTGGTTTATTAAAAATAGATTTTCTAGGGTTACGAAATTTATCAATTATCCATCAAATTCTGACTCAAGTCAAAAAAGATTTAGGTATTAATATTGATATTGAAAAAATTCCATTTGAAGATCAAAAAGTGTTTGAATTGTTGTCGCAGGGAGATACGACTGGCATATTCCAATTAGAGTCTGACGGTGTAAGAAGTGTATTAAAAAAATTAAAGCCGGAACACTTTGAGGATATTGTTGCTGTAACTTCTTTGTATAGACCAGGTCCAATGGAAGAAATTCCAACTTACATTACAAGAAGACATGATCCAAGCAAAGTTCAATATTTACATCCACATTTAGAACCTATTTTAAAAAATACTTACGGTGTTATTATTTATCAAGAACAAATTATGCAAATAGCGAGTACATTTGCAAACTTTAGTTATGGTGAAGCGGATATTTTAAGAAGAGCAATGAGTAAAAAAAATAGAGCTGTTCTTGAAAGTGAGCGTCAACATTTTATAGAAGGTGCAAAGCAAAATGGTTATCACGAAGGCATTAGTAAGCAAATATTTGATTTGATTCTGAAATTTGCTGATTATGGTTTTCCTAGGGCACATGCTGTCAGCTATTCTAAAATTGCATACATTATGAGCTTTTTAAAAGTCCATTATCCAAATTATTTTTACGCAAATATTTTAAGTAATGTTATTGGAAGTGAGAAGAAAACTGCTCAAATGATAGAAGAAGCAAAAAAACAAGGTATCACTATATTGCCACCGAACATTAACGAAAGTCATTGGTTTTATAAACCTTCCCAAGAAGGCATTTATTTATCAATTGGTACAATTAAAGGAGTAGGTTATCAAAGTGTGAAAGTGATTGTTGATGAACGTTATCAGAACGGCAAATTTAAAGATTTCTTTGATTTTGCTAGACGTATACCGAAGCGAGTCAAAACGAGAAAGTTACTTGAAGCACTGATTTTAGTGGGAGCGTTTGATGCTTTTGGTAAAACACGTTCAACGTTGTTACAAGCTATTGATCAAGTGTTGGATGGTGATTTAAACATTGAACAAGATGGTTTTCTATTTGATATTTTAACGCCAAAACAGATGTATGAAGATAAAGAAGAATTGCCAGATGCACTTATTAGTCAGTATGAAAAAGAATATTTAGGATTTTATGTTTCGCAACACCCAGTAGATAAAATGTTTGTTGCCAAACAATATTTAACGATATTTAAATTGAGTAACGCGCAGAATAATAAGCCTATATTAGTACAGTTTGATAAAGTTAAACAAATCCGAACTAAAAATGGTCAAAATATGGCATTCGTCACATTAAATGATGGCATCGAAACTTTAGATGGTGTGATTTTCCCTAATCAGTTTAAAAAGTACGAAGAGTTGTTATCACATAATGACTTATTTATAGTTAGCGGGAAATTTGACTTTAGAAAGCAACAACGTCAATTAATTATAAATGAGATTCAGACATTAGCGACTTTTGAAGAACAAAAATTAGCATTTGCCAAACAAATTATAATTAGAAATAAATCACAAATAGATATGTTTGAAGAGATGGTTAAAGCTACGAAAGAGAATGCTAATGATGTTGTGTTATCCTTTTATGATGAAACGATTAAACAAATGACTACTTTAGGCTATATTAATCAAAAAGATAGTATGTTTAATAATTTTATACAATCCTTTAACCCTAGTGATATTAGGCTTATATAACTTTTATCAACTAATAAATTATGATAT
>OKEG01000037.1_pt1 | contig 98394 bp, 78 predicted proteins | sample 1614111 | NCBI WGS metagenome assembly OKEG01 (sample SAMN04436907, study PRJEB24849) | human gut metagenome | biome: human gut; feature: NICU; material: stool | host: Homo sapiens | place: USA: Saint Louis, MO | collected 2012-04-09 | reverse complement strand
CGAGCAGGCGGGCAGCTACTTCCCGAGCGAGGAGAAGCAGGCGCCCGACAACCTCGCCGGCCACATGAAGACCCCGAAGAGCCAACCGTTCCCCGGCGTGACGAGCGACGAGGAGACGACGCGCGTCCCGATCCGCAGCGTGCGAAAGCGCACCGCGGAGGCGATGGTGAGCTCGGCGTTCACGGCCCCCCATGTCACGGTGTTCAACGAGGTCGATATGACCGAGACCCTCGCGCTTCTCGACACGCTCAAGAAGAGCCGCGAGTGGAAAGACGTCAAGATCTCCCCGCTCGTCGTGCTGGCAAAGGCGCTACTCGTGGCGATCCGCCGCAATCCCGAGGTGAACGCGTCGTGGGACGAGGACAACCAGGAGATTGTCTATAAGCACTTCGTCAACCTCGGTATCGCCGCGGCAACCCCGCGCGGCCTCATCGTGCCGAACATCAAGGATGCGCACCTGCTCACGCTGCGCGAACTAGCGGTGAGCATCAACGATCTCGCCCATACGGCACGCGCGGGCCAGACGCCGCTTTCGGCAACTCGCAACGGCACGATTACGATCACGAACTTCGGCGTGTTTGGTATTGATTCGGGCACCCCGATTCTCAATCCCGGCGAATCCGTCATCCTCGGTTTCGGTGCGATCAAAGACAAGCCGTGGGTTGTCGATGGCGAAATCGTCCCGCGCAAGGTGTGTTCGCTTGCCTTGAGCTTTGACCATCGTCTGATCGATGGCGCGCTCGGCTCCGAGCTTCTTCGCGACGTCTCTGCGGTTCTCGAAAACCCGAGCCTCGGGCTCGTTTGGGGCTGACGTACGCTAGAGCGGTGATGGACGACCAAGAAAGGCGCGAACGCCTCCGCCGCGAAGATCCGCTCTTGCGCACGGCCGAGTTTTCGGCCGTCACGAGCACTGAGACGACCGCGATTCGCACCGTGCGCGTGCCGCCCAAAGCCCTTCCTTTCCGCAGGGGATTTTGGTGGGTGGCGCTCGGGGGCGCTATCGGCGCGGTTGTGCGCTACGCCCTCGCCGTCATCCTCCCCACGACGACGACGCTCACACTCGTTGATCTCCCGTGGGGAACCCTCGCTGCAAACATCCTCGGCTGCCTGATCCTCGGGGCGCTCACTGGGTACTGGGATGAGAACCCTCCGAAATACGCGCAGCTCCAGCTCGTGCTCGGCACGGGCTTTTGCGGTGGGTTCACGACGATGAGTACGTTCACGGGGGAGATTGCCGCGATTATTGGCGCGGGTTTTCCCCTCGAGGCCTTCAAGTACGTGACCGCGAGCGTCCTCGTGTGTGTGCTTGCGGTCGTGGGTGGGTTGCTTGCCGGCGCTCGCGTGGGCGCGATGAGTGCACGCGAGCATGTCGAAAGGGGTGAGGAGTCATGATGACTGCGTTGATCGTCGCGTTCGGTGCCGCCGTCGGCTCCGTCGTGCGGTACGGCCTCACGTTCATCCCGGCCCTCACGCGCCCCTCGGGTCCCGATCAGGAACCTTCGCCCATCCCGTGGCCGACGTTCGTCGCGAACGTCATCGCCTCATTTCTTCTCGCGATTGTGTTGCGCCGCCTCGGTGGCAGCACCGACTTCGTGTCCGCGAGCTTTGCGGCGCTCTTCGGCACGGGCTTTTGCGGGGCACTCTCGACCATGTCGACCTTCATGCTCGAAGTTGTGAAGCTCGTGCGGTCGCGTGCGACGGTGACCGCCCTCGGCTACTACGCGCTCAGCCTCGGATCGGCACTCGCGGCGTTCTGGCTCGGCATTGTGGTGACCGCGTGAGCCGTGCGCACTCGCGCGCGGTGTTCGCCGCGCTCCTTATCGCGCTCGTCGCCCTCGCGGGCGGCGCAGCTATAGCGCTGGCCGGTGCCCGCTACGCGGCGGGAGACGCAGAGATTCTCCTCGTCAACGCCGGCCGCGCGACCGAGGCCCTGCTTCCCGTAAGCGCAGCTCTTGCCGCGGCCGCGGGTGCGCTCACGCTCGGCGGGTCGATTCTTGCTGGCTGGCTGCTTGATGCTTCGCCGGAGAGCGGGGCGTGGTCGGCGCGCGCACGAGCGCGCGCCATGACGATCGCGTTCACGAGCGCTATCGTGTGGACGCTCCTGCTCGTTGTGCAGTTCATTCTCGCGTACTCGCTCTCGTCTGGACAGCCGCTCTTTTCCGCACATTTCGGCTCCGACATCGGCGTGTTTGCCGCGAGCGACCTCGGAGTCTGGAGCTTGACCGCGATCGTCGCTGCGGCCCTCGCAAGCGCGGTCGGGGTCTCGGGGACAAGCGCGCGCACGGCCCGCGCAACGACGCTCACGGCCCTCGGGGCGATCGTCGCCAAGGGGATGACGGGGCACGCCGCGGGAAGTGTGAGCCACGAGAGCGCGACGAGTTCCATGTTCTTCCACCTTTTGGCGTTCTCGGCCTGGGTGGGGCCGCTACTCGTGCTCCAGTTTCTTCCCGCTCTTGAGCCGGGAGACGAGCCTGCAATGCGCCGCACGATCGGGCGCTTCTCCTCGCTCGCCCTCGTCGCGTGGATCGCCCTCGCGGTCTCTGGACTCCTCGCGATCCTCGCACGCCTGAGCGCCATCAGTGAACTCTTCACCCATCCATACGGCCAGCTGGGCCTTGCCAAGGCGCTGTTGCTGCTCGCGCTCGGTGCGTGCGGTTATGCGCAGCGCCGCGTCCTCGCCCGGCGCGCCACGCTCGGCCGCTCCGGTTTTCGCGAACTGGCGCTCTTTGAAATTCTCCTCATGGGTGCGGCGATTGGGTTGGCCGCGGCGATGTCGAGCGCGCCACCACCCGCACAGAACATTCCGCCGCCCGCCACCCCCGCGGGGATCCTCACGACCTATGCGCTCCCGCCCGATCCGCGCAGCCTTGCAGTGCTTGCGCAGGTGAGGCCCGATATTTTTGCGATAGGCGCCTCGATCCTCGCGCTCACGTGGCTTTTCATGCGCGGCATTGCCTGCGGAGTAAGCGCCACTGAGCGTCGCTGGCGGATCCTTGCGCTCGTCTTCTACCCGCTCCTCGCCTCCAGCGCGCTTGCGGTCTATTCCCGCGTGCTGTTCAGCGCGCATCTCGCGCTCGCGCTTGCGCTTGCGATACTGCCCGGAAGCGCTCTTGGAATGGGGGTGGACGATGCCGCGCTCGCGAAGATTCGGGGTGTGCTCAGCAAGCGTCGGGCCCTCGCGTTTGCCCTTTCGCTGGTGCCAGCGCTCACCCTCGCGTGCGCCTACCTCATCCCGGCGCTCATGCGGCGGCTTCTCGAATCCCACCCGGCGAACCTCGGGCTTGATCTCGCGATGATCGCGTGCGGCGCCCTGCTCGTCGTACTTGTACGCGCAGGGCAGAGGTGGGCCTTTGGAACCGGACTCGCGGGGATTGTCCTTGTTCTCGCCGTCATGGCACTCACGCCGTACGCGATTGCGCCGAGCTGGTTTGGCGCGACCGGCCGCACATGGCTCGCGGATACGCTCCGCGACCAGCATTGGGGCGCGAGCATCGCCGGAGCCATCATCGTGCTCTACGGCGCAGCGGTTTTCGCCGCTTCAGCCCTTACTTCTCGAAAATTGCGCGCGCGGTTGACAGGCGCGCCAGCAGACGTTCGCGGTCGGTGAGCGGGAGGCGAATCGGCTGATCCTCGGGCAGTGAGTCGAGCGCGTTCTGCTCGGCCCACGGCGAAAGCTCCGCGATGCGCGTCGAACGCGTGGCGGTGCGCACGCGCGAGGCAACCCCTGAAAATGCGCCGCGAAGCCCCTTTTCGCTCGAGCGGGGAGCGGTGCGGCGCACGTCGGCGTCGGCGCGAGACTTGAGCTTCTCAAAGCGTGCGAGAGCGGGGGAGGTGGTGCCGGTCTCGATTTCCTCAAGGAATTCCTTCGTGGCATAGGCCGCGATGTCCGCCTGCTGCGTGAGGATCGGCGTGACGCCGCCGAGCACGCGCACCTGGCCAAGGACGGCGAGGTCGCGGCGCGAACGCGGGAAGGCGCCGAGGAAAAGATCGCTCGTGTATTCGGGATCAAGGTAGTCGGCGCCAGGCTCGTAACCGGTCGCGAACACGATCAGCTCGAAGCGCTCGAACGGCAGGTGAGCCGGGTCCTGAAGGATTTCGATGCGACGGTCGTTGACAAGTGTGAGGAACGAATCCGACACGATCGGTTCGTCCTCCATGACCGAGACCTCGGGCTTGGGCAGCCCCACGTTTTCGGGGCGGCCGATCGCGCGCTCAATGAGCGTTTCGGCGACCGTGTCATTAAAGGCTCGGCCGAGGAAGGTCGGCTCGAGGCGGGCAAGGGAATCGCCCGCGAACGGACCCCACGTACGCGGAACGACCCAGTGCGCTTCAGTGGGGTGAAGGGCCACGCGACGGTTCGCCTTCGCGAGCTCGACGGCGATATCGGCCGCCTCCTGGCCGCCACCGATCACGAGCACGTCCTTTTCAGTAGTGTCGTCGCCGCCCAGGAAGTTCTTCGAGTGGATTGTGCGAACGCCAGACTCGCGAGCCTCGTGCCACAGCGGCGGCAGGAAGGGGCGCTGCGAAACCCCGTGGGCCGCGATGATCGCCGTGTACGGGCGCACCTCGCCCGAGGAGAAATCTACTTCCCACTCGCCCTCGCCGAACGAGCGGATGCTGCGCACCGCTTTGTTGGGTTCAAACCGTTCCGTGAGGCCGTGATGCGAGGCGTAGGCGCGAAGGTAGGTCGCGTATTCGTCGGTCGAGGGGAACGAGGGGAAGCTGACGGGCATGCGAAGATCCTCGAACTGCGTATGCGACTTCGAGGTGGCAAGCTTCATGTTCGGCCAGGTCGGGGCGTCCTCGTTAGCGATGTTCCACACGCCACCCACGTGGTTTTGCGCATCCACAAGGTCGAAATCCACCCCGAGGGAGGAGAGGGCGGCAGCGGCCGCGAGACCCGAGGGGCCGGCTCCGATCACGAGAACGGATCCGCGTGTGAGTGCAGTCATGGCGGGGGTTTGCCTTCCAAGGACGACGCAAGATTAACGTTCCACATGTTAGGGCGCTCGTGTGCAAAAAAGCTGTGATGGGAACGGTCTCCTTTCAGGGCCGCTGCGTATGGTGGGGGCACTATGAGCGACTATCAAGAGCCTCTCTCGCCCGGTCTCGCACCCTTCCGTGAAACCTTCGGCACGTTCACCCCCGAAGCGATTGTTTTTGACTGCGATGGCGTTCTCCTCAACACGCAAAGCCTGTGGGAAGAAACCCAGGTCGAGTACCTCGAGGCCCGGTCCCTCGCGATGGAGGAGGCGCGCCGTCGTTGGCTCGTGGGCCGTGACGTGATCGACGTCGTCGTCGCGATCGCGGAGCTCACGGGTGAGAAACCCGAAGACGTTGGCGAAAGCCTCAAGCGGAGCTACTTTGCAAAGCTTGCCGAGGACATCCCCGTGCTTCCGGGCGCAGCGGAACTGCTCAAGGCCGCGAGCTCGAGGATCCCCGTTGCCGTGGCATCTAACAGCAACCGCGCCCCGCTCCTGAACGAACTTGCCGACGTCGGTCTCCTGCCGTACGTCGATCACGTCGTCTCCCTCGACGACGTTGCAAACCCCAAGCCCGCTCCCGACATCTACGTGCGCGCGTGCGAACTGCTCGGCGTCGCCCCCGAGCGAGCCCTTGCAATCGAGGATTCGGAAACGGGCGCGCAAGCCGCCGCAGCTGCCGGATGCCGGCTCATCGTTGCCCCTACGATTCCCGGGCAGCGACCCGAAGGCGAGCTTGAGATCGCTGCGATCGGCGACCCGGGGCTGCGCGAATGGGTAGCGACATGGCCCGACCGCCGAGGCGGTTATTCGCCCGTGTACAACGCGCTCGGTCTCGTGCGCCACGAGATTCCCGACGCGATCGTGACCGACTGCGACGGCCTCCTCCTCGACACCGAGGCTCTATGGACCGAAACGCAGCTCAAGGTTCTCTACGACGCGGGCGTGACGCCAACCGAAGAGGACCTCGGCGCGCTCATGGGCACGACCCTCGAACAGACCGCCGAAATTCTCGGCGACATGACGGGCCAGGATCCGGCTCGCGTCGAGCAGATCGTGACCGACGACTTCCAGTCGCGACTCGGAGCCAATGTGCCGACCATGCCGGGCGCACGCGAATTCCTCGAACTTGCCGCGACCAAGGTGCCGATCGCGGTCGCCTCGAACTCGTGGCACGAGATTCTCGAGAAGAAACTCACGGCCGCTGGGCTCCTCGGGTATTTTGAGAGCCTTCAAAGCTCGAGTACCGTCGGAAACCCCAAGCCCGCCCCGGACATGTACGAGGCTGGCGCGAAAGCCCTCGGGTGCGAGCCCTCGCGGTGCCTCGCCTTCGAGGATTCCCCCCTTGGGGCGCGCGCGGCGAAAGCGGCGGGTATGACCCTCATCGGGATTCCCTCGACGGGGCAACCGATCGACGTGGCCGATTTAACGCTCTCCTCGCTGAGCGATCCCGACCTCCTCGCGTGGGTGAAGAGCTGGCCGAACCGAAAGCAGGACTGACATGACGAGCGAGAACTTTCGCGAAAATGCACGCCCCCACGCGTCCGAGTTGCTCGGCCGCGGGTGGCTCAACACCGGCGGGGTCGACCTGAGCCTCGAGGATCTTCGCGGCAAGATCGTGGTCCTCGATTTTTGGACGTTCTGTTGCGTGAACTGCCTGCACGTGCTCGACGAGCTGCGGCCGCTCGAGGAGAAGTGGTCCCAAGAGATTGTCGTGATCGGTGTGCATTCGCCGAAATTCTCGTTCGAGCGCGACCACGACGCACTCGTCGCCAACATCGAACGCTACGGCGTCGAACACCCCGTTCTCGACGACCCCGACCTACGCACGTGGAGCGAGTACGGCGCGAAGGCTTGGCCGACCCTCATGGTCCTCGACACGCACGGTCGCATCGCCGCGTCGATGTCGGGCGAAGGCCACGCGGCGAATCTCGACTCGACCATCGCGCGGCTCGTGAGCGAGGGGGAGTCCGACGGCACCCTCGTGCGCGGCGATGCCCCTACTGTTCTCGAGCAATCCGAACTCCACACCCTGCGTTTCCCCTCGAAAGGCGGGCTTTTGCCCGACGGTCGCATCGTCGTGAGCGACGCGGGGCAAAACCGTATCGTCGTGTTCGAAGCCGACGGCGTGAGCGTCGACGAGGTGATCGGCACGGGTGTGCGCGGCTGGGCCGACGGTGACGCGGGCGAGGCACAGTTCTCGCAACCGAACGGCATCGCCGTTCTTCCACCCGAAGTTGCCGACCAGGTGGGCTACGACCTCGTGATCGCCGATACCGGCAATCACCGCCTGCGCGGTGTGCAGCTCGGCAGGCGTCGGCTCCTGCGCCCCAGGATCGAAAGCCACGTGTTCACCCTCGCCGGGAACGGCGAGCAGTGGATGCAGGGCCAGAGCCTTCCCACGGGGGTTGGCACTCCGATCCAGTTCGCCCTCTCGACACCGTGGGATGTCGAATGGGACGACGTATCCGGGCAGATCATCATCGCGATGGCGGGAATCCACCAGATGTGGACCTACCGGCCGGCGGCGCTCAACGACGACGGCGAGTTCGTTGACGAAGGCGCGCTCGCGGTTCTCGCGGGAACGACCCAGGAGGGCCTCGTAGACGGCGCTCTCGTGCGCTCGTGGTGGGCGCAGCCCTCGGGCGTCACGGTCGACGCCAACGGAACCGTGTTCGTTGCCGACGCCGAAACGAGTGCGGTGCGCGTGATCGCCGCGGATCGCAGCGAGGTCACGACTCTCGTGGGAGAGGGCCTCTTCGATTTTGGTCACGTCGACGGTCCTCTCGACAAGGCCCGCCTGCAGCACCCCCTCGGCATTACGGTTCTCGCCGATGGCCGCCTCGCGGTCGCCGACACCTATAACGGCGCGGTGCGGATCATCGACCCGATTCACGACTCGGTTGTCACCGTTGCGACCGGGCTTTCGGAGCCGAGCGACCTCATCGTCGTCGACCCGATCGATGGGCTCGCGCAGCTCATCGTCGTTGAATCCGGCGCGCACAAGCTCACGTGGGTGTCCATTTCGCCCGCTGCCGAGCAGATCATCGACGAGGGCCCGCAGCAGACCGAACGCCCCGCGACCGCGGTCTCGAACGCCGGCCCACTCACGGTCACCGTCGCGTTTACGCCGCCCGAGGGGCACAAGCTCGACGACTCCTTCGGCCCGGCAGTCCAGGTGAGCGTCTCGACGACGCCACCGGCGATGCTCGTGAGCGGAGGCGGGACCTCGAGCGAACTCGAGCGCGAGATTGAGCTCGACCCGAACTACAGCGAAGGCGTCATTCACGTCAGTGCGCGCGCTGCCTCGTGCGACGCCGACCCGAGCGTAGAGTTCCCCGCGTGCCACATGCACCAGCAAGACTGGGGCGTGCCGATCACGCTGACCGAGGAGGGCACGCGCGCGCTCGTCCTCTCGCTTCTCGCATGAGCGCCTTCGCCTTGGGGGCCGACACCGCATGGATGCTCGTTGCGGCCGGGGTCCTCTCGCTCGTAGCCCTCGCCCACCCGTGGTTATGGATCGCGCGCGGTAGAGCCGGCGTCGATGATCGCGCGCCGCGGATCGGCACGCTCGTGACGGCAGCATCGCATTCGGCCCTGTGGGGCGGGTTCGGCGCGGGAATCCTCGTGGCCCTTGCGCCCGGCGATGCCGGTGATCGGGTGTTGCGCGGCGGTTCCGTTTTCTTCGGCAGCATCCTCGCGGTCGCCGTGGCGGCCCTCGGGGCGCTGCTCGTCGCACGGGCGAATGTCGATGACCCCGATCCGGACGCCACTGATGAACCGCGAAAGCCACGCCTTTCTGCGGCGAGAGCTCTGCCCGGGAGCGTGCGTGGAATCGGCGTGGGCGCCGCAACGCTCATGCTCATTGCCCTCATCGTGGTGAAGCATGCCGATGCGGGGCCGCTCCTCCTCCTTGTCGCGCTCGGCCTCGCGATCGGTGGGGCGTCGCTGCGCTCGGGCGTGGCGCTCTCCTCACTGGGGGAGACCGGTGCACGGATTGACGTTGGCACGCTTGAGCAGTCCCGAGACCGGGACGATCTCCCACTCGAGCCCCTGTCACCGCCGCTCGCGCGCGGTCCGCTGCGCGCGGTCGATTCCGCTGCGCTCGCGGCTCTCCTCGCGGGCGCCGTCATGACGCTCGGTGCGCCCATCGTGGGACTCGCCGGTCTCGTTTCCGCCATTGTGCTGGCGTGCGGTGCGCTCGTCGCCCTGATTGGCTCTGCGTTTGTGCCCGCCGGATCGACGCGCTCCTCGCGCTTCGTGAGCGCCGGGCTCACGGGGATCATTCCGCTCGCTCTCGTCGGCTCTGTGCTCTCCCTGTGGCTGCCCACTCGCTACGCGAATCTCCGCATGGCCGAAGTGGGGCTCGGAAACTTCAACGACCCCTTGCTCGTGTCGCTCTTCGTCGACTCGGATACCCAGCAGGCACCCGCGTCCGTCGCGCGCGACGAGGTCGAACCTCTGATCGAGAAAATCGCTGCGCAGTTCTCCGGCTTCTACGCAAACGTGGGAGACGCCCCCGAAGCGCAAAGCGTTGCCGACACGATCATGCTGCACGCGATCAACCCCTCGTTCGTGACGGGCCTCGCGCTCGTCATTGGAGGCGCTCTCGCCCTCCTTGCGGGCCTTGCGATCGTGTGGCCGCACGTGCGAACCGAGACCGCCATGGGAGCAGGCCCTTCCCGCGGGATAGTCGCCGCTCGCTTCGGGCGCATCAGCCCGTCGTCGGTGGGTCTCGGCTCCAGTCGCGCACTCGCGCTGCTCGCCATTGCCGCTCTGCTCGGTATCGCAGCGGCGTGGGGCCTCGCGACTGCCGCCGCCGGCATCGCCTACCTCGGCTACTACCTCCTCGCGCTCGCCGCGGCAGGAGCCGCGGCTGTGTGGGGCGGCTTCTCGGCGATCGCGGGCGCCGAGTATTCTCGCGAAACCGCCGTTTCGGTGCGCGACGGTGACGCCACGGAGCAGTCCTCTCACGAGGCGCTCGTGGGCTCTCTTCTCGCGCTGCTCTCGAGTGCGGCTGCCCTCCCGCTCGTGGCACCGATTGCGGGAGCGATGCGCGCGGCGCCGCAGCAGGGTGCGCTGTGGGCCGACAGGCAGCTACGCGCGTTGAGCGTTGATTCGCCAACGGTCGTTCTTGGTTTCGCGTTCGGTGTTGTGGCCGTTCTGGCCGTGGTCGCGTTCATCGCGACGCCCACGCGCGCTGTTCTTGCCAATGCCGTGACCGAGGCGCGCATTGCGCTCGCCGAACAGTCGAGAGCTCGAGGTTCATCCGACGGTCCCGATGATTGTGGCGACGAGGTGCTCTTTGAGGGGCTCGAGAGCGCGCTTCGGCGCACGTCAGCGATCGTGGTGATGTGTGCGTTGCTCGCTCCGGCCGTATGTGGCTTCGGGATCGGAGCGGCATCGCTGCCCGCCTTCGCCGTCGGGGTTCTCGTCGCGTCGGGCCTCGTGGCGGCCGCAGCGCACATGCGCGTGGCCTCGAGTGAGGCGGCTCTCGCGCGGGTTGAGTCAGGGGCGGCCGGCGGCACCGCGTCGCTTGCCTACTCGTCTGTGCTCACCGAACTATCGGAGGCCCGGGCTCGAGTGGCGCTCACGTACTCACTTGCCGGCGCGTCTGGCTTCGGTGCCATCGCGGTGCTCATGACACTCGCGGCCGCGCCCGCAGTCGTGTCCCTCACGGGAGATGAGGGGACGCATCCTCTCGTGCGGGTCATCATCGTGGTCGCGGCCCTCATGGTGCTCGTCGTCTCGATCGTGCTGTCGCGGGGCCTCGAGCAGGTCGACCTCGCCGACAATCTGCGAGATGCGACTGATCGGGATGACCAGGATTCCCGCGCCTCGACCACGGTGCGCGAGAAGACCTCGAGTGCGCAGGCACAGTCGAAGAAACGGGCGGCGCAATCCAAGCGAAACTCGGATGCCCGCGAGGAAAATCGGCCCGAATCCAACGATCTTGTAGACGACATTTTCGGCGAGTCTGAAGTCTCGAAGAAGAAGCGTGGGCGCAAAAGGAAGTAGGGATAAAGGACGGTTTCCAGCGTAAGTCCCACCTCGACGTTCTTGTTGAGGCGCGAGCGTCGACGTGAGCTTCCCGTGCTCCAAAAGTACCGGTGCTGGGTGCTCAAGAGATCTTTCCTCTCAAGCGCCCAGCACCGGTTTTCCTTACTGTGATGAGCTCAATGTTGTGAGTATCGCTCTATTGCCATTCGGCCTTAGCGGGATCGACTCCGTATTTTCGAGCGTTCTCGTCGATTGCGAGCGTGAGCCATTCCGCCATACCCGATTGACGTGACTCAAACCTTTCGCGAAAGCGTGGGTCCTCGACGTACCCTCTCGCGATCAGAACATGCTTGGCGGGCGTGACCTCGAACCAGGTCAGTGCTCTGCGGTACTCATCGGCGAGGCTAATAGCTTCGGCGCTTCGCGGATCCACACCGCGCTGAATAGCTGCGGCGATTTTCTCTTCAACAGCATCGATTTGAATCTTGTCACGCTCCAGGTCTTCTGCTGTTTGGGATTCTTGGTATTGACGAGATGTTGCCCAGTCCTCGGTGTGCCCCCATTTGTTTTTCGCTTCGTCGTCCCATTCGGGATTCCAATCCTTTCCCAGGATTTCTGCGCGTTGTTCGGGGGTAATTTTCTCTCCCATATCAATCCTTTCGATCAGTGAATCTACTGCCCGCAGCATGCGGTGCAGGTGATCGACTTTGCCCAGCAGTGCTTCGCGTTGCTGAACGAGCCGTTCCCGCTCCGAAGCGACCTCATAAGCCGTTCCAGCACGTGCATCAGTCATCCCACGACTCAATCCTTGTGCGGCGAGGAGGTCGCGAACCTCTGCGAGCGACATCCCGGTTTCCCGGTAGATGAGCACCGCGTGGAGACGTTCGAGATCTCGCTCGCTGTAGAGGCGATACCCCGCCCGGGACCGTGCGCTTGGACTTACCAAAGCGATTTCGTCCCAGTAGTGAAGAGTTCGCACGCTCACCCCAATGAGCGCGGCTGTTTCGCCAACGGAGAGGTCTTGATGCGAGCTTTGGTTCGGTTCAGGAGTGTTCGGCATGTCGTTCACGCTACCGATCCTGGTGCCTCACGTGACGTGAGGGTCAAGTCCTTTTCGCGGTGGCGAACCCGCGAGATCGGTTCCGAATTCGTAAAGCTAGTCGAGCAGCCCCTCTTCGCGCGCCCGCGCGAGCGCAGCCGTTCGGCTCGATACCCCGAGCTTTCCGTAAAGCCGCGCGAGGTGAGTCTTGATGGTGGTGGGGGAGAGGAACAGTTCTTCGCTGATCTCGCGATTGCTCAAACCGCGATCGAGCGCATTGAGCACGTCCCTTTCCCGGCCCGTGAGCGTGATGCGGTCCTTGCGCATTTCACGCAGGAGCTTGCCCGCGACGACGGGTGCGAGCACCACCTCGCCGCTTGCTGCACGCTGCACCGCGCTCGTGAGGTCGGCTGGCGCGGAGTCTTTCAAGAGGTAGCCTTGGGCGCCGGCCTCGACGGCGGCGAGAATCTCGGAATCGTCGTCGTAATTGGTGAGAACGAGAATCCGCGGGTGATCCCCATGTGCGCGAATAGCGCGGATCGCCTGCACGCCGCTCATGCCGCCGTCGGCGAATCGAAGATCCATAGTCACGAGGTCCACGTCGCCCTCGCTTGCTCTTTTGACTGCCTCTTCAGCGCTGGGGGCTTCGGCGACGACGGTGAAGTCCTCGTGGCTTTCAAACACGGCGCGCAGCCCCGCGCGCACCACGGGGTGGTCGTCGGCGATGAGGATCGAGATCATGCGTGCGCTCCTTGAAGGGTTGGAGAGGTGGAGTGGGTAGCGTCCTGGGACTCGGGGGCGGGTTTCACGAGGCTGGAGCGGGCTCGGTCAGGGCCGACGGTTCCTGTGCCACTGGGATCGCCACGCTTACGAGCGTGCCGTCGCCGGGCGAGGCGATGATCGCGGCGTTTCCGCCGAGCTCTCGCGACCTCTTCACGACGAAACCGAGGCCGTAGCCGCCGCTGTCGCAGCGCGGGCCGAGCAGCGCCTCGTCCACGTCGAAGCCGCGGCCGTCGTCTTCGATATCGACATGCAGCTCGCCACCGTCAGCGTAGGCGCGAACCTCGATGTGTGAGGCGCATGCGTGGTCGAGGGCGTTGGCGAGCGACGATTGGACAATACGCACAAGACTCGTCGCTGTCGTCATGTCGAGCTCCGGCAAGTCCTGAGAGACATGGCATTCGATGACCGGGACTGCTTCACCGGGAACGGCGACCACTCTGGACCGAGCGGTGTCAACAACACGGGTGAGAGCCGTCTCGAGGCGCGCGGGTCCCGATTCGTGTGGCGTGAGGTGGGAGATCGCGCTGCGAAGCTCGCTCAGGGCTTCCGAGGTGGCGTCGGAAGCGGAACGTACGTGATCGAGCGCAAGCGACGCCTCACCCGAACCGAGAGCCTCGTCCGCGAGACCGAGTCGCAAGATGACGCTCGAGAGTGACTGGGCCGTGGTGTCGTGAAGGTCGCGACCAAGCCGCTCCCGCTCGGTTATACGTGCTTTTGCGCGTTCGGACTCGACGAGCTGGTCTTGGGCGCTTCGGAGTTGCGCGATGACGGTATTTTTCTGAAGTGCCTCGAAGCGCATCGCGCGGTACATGTGCATGAACGCGAGCATAAGCACGGCGATGAGGAGCGGCCCCACGACAGTGCCCGTCGAGGCGCCATGGTGGAAAACCTGTCCTGCGATCGTAAAAGCAGTAAGGCCGAGCGTTACGAAAGCTCCGGTGTGCTCAGGCAGAAGCCACTGGGCGATGCCGATAAGTGCAAAGAGGAAGTAGGTCGCGTGGGGTGTTTCTGCAATAACCATCGCCCATGCCGAGGCGAGCACTGCCACGTACACGAGGGGACGCCACGAAAAAACTGATGATGGCTCCGCACTAATGTCGCCAACGCGCACGAGCCACGCGCCGCCTCCGAGCATCACAAAGAGCGTCACGAGGCTGAAAATCACGACGCTCGTGGTGTGTGACGCCGCAGTGAGAGTGCTTTCGAAGACGGGGATCGCAAGGAGAACACATGCGAGAGCGGCTGCCCCCACGACGTGTGAGGTGCGGGCTGAAGTGGGCATGTCTTCGATCCTAATTCCCGTACCCGAAGAGCTGTTCCTCCAAAAGGATGAACGAAGAAGGTACCGCCGGGAGGTACCGGGGGAGAGGCCCGGATCGGCACAGTGGAGACATCATCAATCGTGCATAAGGAGTTCGCCTCATGTTTCTTGCCATCCGCGACCTACGCTTCGCGAAGGGCCGTTTCTCCCTCATCGTCGCCGTCGTGTCCCTCATGACGTTCCTCGTGACATTCCTGGCCGGCCTCACCGGCGGCCTCGCGATGCAGAACATCTCGGCGATTCTCTCGTTGAATCCCGACAAGGTCGTCCTGTCGGTCGACGAGGGTGAGAAGGAAGAGTTCGCGAACTCGACCATCACCGAGGAGCAGTACACGGCCTGGGCTGACAAGGCCGGAAAGGACGCCGTCACCCCGCTCGGCATCTCGAGCGCACTGCTCGATACAGGCGAGAAGACCGAGTCGGTCGTCCTCATGGCCGAGCCGTTCGGCAAGGACTCCCGCGTCCCCGAGGCCGGCAAGCTCGTGCTTAGCGAGACCACTGCCGAATCCCTCGGAGTGAAAGCCGGCGACACCCTCGACGTTTCGGGTGAGACCCTCACCGTCTCACGCGTGCTCAAGGATGAGTTCCATTCACACCGCCCGGTCGCCTTCGCTGACCTGACCACGTGGCACGACTACCTCGAGCGCACCCATCAGCCGCAGGATTACGCGACCGCACTTCTCGTGGGGGAGGGAGGGTCCGACGCTTCCTCGGCTCTCACTGATTCCGAGGTCAAGACCCTCGATAGCGATCAGTCCACGACCACGAAGTCGCTTCTCCCGTCGCTTCTCGCGATTGGCTCGTTCCGCTCAGAAATCGGCTCGCTCGCGATGATGATCGCTCTCCTCGTCGTGATCTCGACGCTCGTGATCGGCGTGTTCTTCCTCGTGTGGTCGATGCAGCGTCAGCGCGATATCGCCGTGCTCAAGGCGATCGGCGCGCGCACGAGCTGGCTCGCGAGCGACTCGCTGTGGCAGGCGCTCATCGTGCTCGGCATCGGTTCGCTCATCGGCGTTGGTCTCACCGCTGGTCTGGGCGTTCTCGTCGCCAACGCGATGCCGTTTGTCATGAACGTTGCGACGCTCGTGGGCGTCCCCATCCTCATGCTTCTCGCGGGTCTCGTGGGCTCGCTCGTGTCGGTCCGCACGATCACGAAGGTGGATCCGACGAAGGCCCTGCAAGCGTCGGCGGCCTAGCCACTCCGGAAGACTCCGCGCCTCTCACACTTTGATGAAAAGGACACAGCCATGCTGAACCTCAACGACATCACCCTCACCTACCCCGATGGCGGCTCGACCGTCACCGCAATCAACCACGCGAACCTCACCGTGAACCCCGGTGAGTTCGCCGCCGTGACCGGCCCCTCCGGTTCGGGCAAGTCGAGCCTGCTGTCGGTCGCCGCGACCCTCACGAGCCCCGATTCGGGAAGCGTGGCAATCGCCGGTATCGAAACAACAACGCTTAACCAAAAGCACAAAAGCGAGGTGCGCCGCGACCACATCGGCATCGTGTTTCAGTCGCCGAACCTCATCCCGTCGCTCACCGTTGCCGAGCAGCTCGAAATCGTCGCACGTCTCGGTGCGGGTACCTTGAAGCGCGTCTCGAAAAAGGAACGCCAAGAGCGCATCGAGGCGGCGCTCGACGCCGTGGGCATGCTCGACCGCGCGCATCACCGCCCGGGCGCCCTCTCCGGTGGTCAGCGCCAGAGGGTCAACATTGCCCGCGCGATCATCCACCAACCCGAGGTTCTGCTCGTGGATGAGCCGACGAGTGCCCTCGACCAGGAACGCTCCAAAGCGATCATCGAACTGCTCGCGGAGACGACCCGCAAGCGCGAGCTTGCGACCGTCGTCGTGACCCACGCGCAAGAGCAGCTCGAACAGTTCGATTCCGTTTATCGCATGGTGGACGGCGTTCTTACCCCGGAGGTCGTGCGGGGTGAGGCAACCGTCGGAACCGTTTCTCACGCGCACACGCAGGAGAAAGCTGTTCTCCACGCCTGAGCGCCACGCCGCATCCCCGAAGGCCGCCCGATATCGCCCCGACAAGGGACGAAGGGCGGCCTTCGGGTGATGTGACGAGGGTAACGTGAAGGGTAGGCACGCCGGGCGAGACCGCCCCGCCCGACGCGAATCATCGACGTGAACACCGCAGTCTGTGAGGAGCAGCCATGAGCCAGAAATACCCCGAACTTTTCTCCCCAACCGTGATCGGCTCGATCCCGGTCAAGAACCGCTACGCGATGGGCCCCATGGGCCCACTCGGTTTCGGTGACGCCAACGGCGGCTGGAACCAGCGCGGAATCGAGTACTACGCGGCCCGCGCGAAAGGCGGCATCGGCCTGATCATTACCGGCGTGTGCCAGGTCGTGAACGCTGCCGAGAAACTGCCCAGTGGGCTCATGCCGAACCCGAGCCTCAACCCCGGCGTTTTCCTCTCGACCTCGCGCGAACTCGTGGAACGCGTGCACGCCTTCGATTCGAAGATTGTGCTCCAGGCCGGTGCCGGCTTTGGGCGTGTTCTCGTCCCGGCCGCGATCCCGCCGGGGCAGAGCCCCGCAGCGCCGAGCGCCATTCCCTACATGTGGGACCCAAGCGTGACGTGCCGCGAAATGAGCAAGGACGAGATCAAGCAGATCGTGAAGCAGTTCGCGATCACGGCGCAGATCGCGAAGCAAGCCGGCTACGACGGCATCCAGGTTCACGCCGTTCACGAGGGCTACCTCCTCGACCAGTTCGCGATCGAGTTTTACAACCGCCGCACCGACGAGTACGGCGGCTCGCTCGAAAATCGCCTCCGCTTCGCACGCGAAATCGTGGAAATGATCCATCATGTCGCCGGCGACGACTTTCCGGTGCAGCTGCGCTACTCAGTGCGCTCGATGGTCAAGGACTTCAACGACGGCGCGCTGCCCGGCGAAGAATTTGAGGAAAAGGGCCGCGACTTTGAGGAAGGCGTGGAAGCGGCGAAGCTCCTGCACTCCTACGGCTACGAAACCCTCGACGTCGACCAGGGCACGTACGACTCGTGGTTCTGGAACCACCCGCCGATGTATCAGGAAAAAGGCATGTACATGCCCGACGTGAAGCGCCTCAAGGATGCCGCTCCCGAAATCCCGATCATCATGGCCGGCCGCATGGACAACCCCGAGCTCGCACACAAGGCGATCACGGAGGGCTACTGCGACATGATTTCGCTCGCGCGGCCGACGCTTGCCGACGCTGACATCGTGAACAAGCTCGAAGCCGGAAAACCGGAGACGGTTCGCCCGTGCATCTCGTGCCAGGAAGGCTGCATCGGCCGCATCGCGAGCTATCTCTCGATCCGCTGTGCGGTCAACCCCGAGGCAGGGCGCGAAAGCGACGCGGTGCTCCTGCCCACCCCGCGTCACCGTGCGAAAAAGGTCATGATCGTCGGCGGCGGCCTTGCCGGCCTCGAATCGGCACGCGTGCTCGCCGAGCGCGAGCACACCCCCGTGCTCTTCGAGGCGAGCGACCGCCTCGGAGGCGTCGTGATCGCGGGCGGCCAGCCCTCCTTCAAGGAGGACGACCTCGCACTCATCGCCTGGTACGAGCAGGAACTTGAGGCGCTCGGCGTCGAGGTTCACCTCAATACCGAGGTCACGCCCGACATGATCAAGAGCGGCGAGTGGGATCACGTCCTCGTCGCGACAGGTTCGAAGCCGCGCATGCTCGACCTTGGCGATGCGACAGAGGTCGTCGAAGCGACCGATGCCCTCCTCGCGCAGGATGGCTTGGGTAAGAAGGTTGTCGTCATCGGCGGCGGCCTCACGGGCTGCGAGCTTGCCCTCTCGCTCGTCGAGAAGGGGCGCGAGGTCACGATCGTCGAGGTCGAAAAGGATCTTCTCGCGAAGAACGGCCCCCTGTGCCACGCGAACCACGACATGCTCCACAAGCTCGTGCCGTACCGCGGCATCGAGGTGCTCACGGAAGCCTCGGCGATTCGCACGACCGAGAAGGGGCTGCTCGTGAACGTGGACGGTGAGGAACGCGACCTCGAGGCCGATTCGGTGGTGTCCGCGATTGGGTATGTGCGCGATAGCGAGATGTGGGAGGCGATCACGGACGTGAACGTGCCGAAGAACATCCTCGGTGACGCGCGCAAGATTTCGAATATCCAGTACGCGATCTGGGATGCATACGAGGTGGCGTCGAAGCTCTAACCCCTCTGGATTCCATAGGGTCTGTGGGGGTTATTCCGGTCGTGAAGGCTGGGATAACCCCCGCAACGTCTATGCAATTCGGTGAAAGTGGAGCGGGTGACGGGAATCGAACCCGCGCTGTCAGCTTGGGAAGCTGAAGTTCTACCATTGAACTACACCCGCGAATGTGCCTCCCCAGTGTAGCCGCCGCGCGGCACACCTCCAAACCGGGGTGAGGGAAGCGACCTCGCGTTAAGATAGAGGCGTGCTTCTCAGTGATCGTGATATTCGCGCGGAAATCGAGGCGGGCCGCATCGGCATCGCCCCCTTTGGTGACGAGTTTATTCAGCCCGCGTCAGTGGACGTGCGGATCGATCGATTCTTTCGACTCTTCGATAACCACAAGTACGCGATGATCGACCCTGCGAAGGAGCAGGCCGAGCTCACGCGCCTCGTGGAAGTTGATCCCGACCAGCCATACATGCTGCATCCGGGCGAATTCGTGCTCGCCTCGACGTACGAGACGGTGAGCCTTCCGAACGATATCGCCGCGCGCCTTGAGGGTAAGTCGAGCCTCGGCCGCCTCGGGCTGCTCACGCACTCCACGGCGGGCTTTATCGACCCCGGGTTCGAAGGCCACATCACCCTCGAGCTGTCGAATATGGCAACCCTCCCGGTTGCGCTGTGGCCGGGCATGAAGATAGGCCAGCTGTGTTTCTTCCGGCTCAGTAGCGAGGCAGAAAGCCCGTACGGCTCGGAGGGGAACCTCAACAGGTACAGGGGCCAAAGGGGTCCGACGGCATCCCGCTCCTACATGAACTTTCACCGCACGCAGATCCCCGCAACCCCCTTGGAGGAGACCCCGTGACGCACACCCTTGTTCTCGACCGAAGCTACGGGCTCGATGATCTCTTCGCGCTCACGCTCAACTGGTACCCGCTCGCGCTGAAGAAGAAGAAAACGATCCGGGTCAGTGACACGACTTCGCTTGTGTGGAACCCTTCGGCGAACGAGGCAACGATCGAGGTTCCCATGCATCGCGATGGCGGACCTTCGGAGATTCCCGATGGATTCGGCTTCGATACGGCCTTCCCGAACGGTGTACCCGCCGGTGAGGAGCGCGAGATTCTCGAGTTCGCACTCAACGCGGTGCGTCGCCTCGGCGGGAAAGTCGTGACCGACACGGGCCACGAGCTCGCCCCGCATCAGTTCATGCAGCCGAGCCTCCACGTGATTGCCGCGTATGAGCTCGCGCCGAAGGACCTGCTCGAGATCGTGCAGAAAATCGTGAAGGAGTCGGAGCTTGTGGGAGAGGCCGCGGGCTTCCCGTACATGATCTCGGCCCCGATTTTCGCGCACGCCGATCTCGTGGTCGAAGCAACGACGCTCGAGGAAGACATCCCCGCGATTGAGCACGTCGAATGGGTCAAGGAAGGCGCGGCGCTGTACACGGTGGCCTACCGCCCCGATGATCCCTCGAGCCTCGTTGCCGAAAACCCAGAGAAGCCGCAGATTCGTGAATGGCGTGAGGCGTACCTTGGCTGCAGTGCCGTGGCGCGCGCGATTTGGGACGAGACTGGCGGGTTCGTGCTCGACTACGAGAATTTCCTCGTGAACCCGAACGAACTGTTCTAAAGCAGCATGAGACCCATTGCACAAAACGGGACTTAAGTTGTATCCTTGAGGTGGTTCGCCGGACAGTCATGCGGAGTGAAGCGTGGTCTTGCGATGAGGAGAAGTCGATGACGAAGATGTTGTCCGCAGTCGCTTCGTGCGCCATCGTCGCGCTCATGGTCGCGGGATGCTCAAGCTCTCCCGTGAACTCGGAATCTTCACCGAAAGTTGCTCCTTCCTCGACGCAGGAGCAATGGGTACAGGATGCCCGAGTTCGCCTCGACAGTCAGGGCAGCCGCTACTTTCCGAAGGTCAGCCGAGAAGAAGCGCTCGATGTCGAATGGGCACGTATCGAAAGTGCTTATGCATCGCAAGGCCGCACAGCACCCGAGAAACCAGACAGCCCTGCGGAAGTAAAGGACGATCAAGGCGCCTGGGTGCGGTGTATGCACGACGACGGCTGGAGCGACACCGATGTTTCCTCCGAAGGTATTGTGACGCGGGGTGAGTTTTCGCTTAGCAAGCCGCTTGAATGGTCCGTTTCGGAATATGGATGCTCCGCGAAATTTACATCGCTGGGGGAGATGCCAAACGAGAGGCAAGCAAGCGAATTTTGGCAGTTCCAAAAAGATGTCGTCATTCCGTGTCTCGAAAAGCAGGGGGTGACTATCGCGAGCTTTCCTTCCGAAGAGGAGTACCTGGACCGGTACTTCAGTGATGGTTCGCTCGAGCTCGCGAGCGCATACGCTACCGGTGATGTCCAGCAGCGACTACTCGAAGGGAAACTCGAGTGCCGCGCACTTCCCGAGGGATGGGATTATTCCGTGTAGCGGGACGGTTCGCCGCGTCGCGCGTATGACTTGATAGGCTTAAGCGTCCCCGCACCTTAGTCACGAGGACGGAACCACCTGCATGATTATCGCCATCGCCGCGCATTTCGCGATGGCACTTGCGGCGCCCTTTTTCGTGAAGTGGTGGAAACAAAAAGCATTTCTACCGATCGCTCTCGTCCCCGCGGGAACCGCCGCGTACCTGCTCGCGCACTCACCTGCCGCCCTCGCCGAGGCGCCCCTCGTCGAGTCCCACCCGTGGATTCCCCAGTTCGGCATCACTCTGAGTTTCGCACTCGATCCGCTCGCGTGGCTGTTCGTCCTCATCGTTTCGGGTATCGGAACGGTCATCATGCTGTACTGCTCGCGGTATTTCAAGGAAACGGAGCCGTCGCTCGCGCGTTTCGCGGGCGTGTTCACGGCGTTCTCCGGGGCGATGCTCGGGCTCGTGCTCGCCGACGACGCGATGATGCTGTTCGTGTTCTGGGAGCTCACGACCGTGTTCTCCTACCTCCTCATCGGCCACTACGTCACGAAGCAGGCCTCGCGTCGCGCGGCGATCAACGCGCTCATTTCTACGACCGCGGGCGGCCTCGCCCTCATGGTGGGACTCCTCATGCTCGGCGTTGAGGCAGGCAGCATGAGGATCTCCGAGATCCTCACGTCGCCCGCCTTTGCCGCGGTGTCGCCTTACCTCGTTGTGGCCCTCGTGCTCGTGCTCATCGGTGCGGCAACGAAATCGGCACTTGCCCCCGGGCACTTCTGGCTCCCCGGTGCAATGGCCGCCCCCACGCCCGTGTCGGCGTATCTTCACGCCGCGGCGATGGTGAAGGGGGGAATCTATGTTCTCTTGAGGTTCGCCCCGCTCCTGGCAACCGTCGGACCCCTCACGATTACAGTTTCCGCGCTCGGTGCCGCGACCATGCTGCTCGGTGGGTGGCGCGCCCTCAGGCAAACAGATATCAAGCTGCTCCTCGCGTACGGCACCGTGTCCCAGCTCGGATTCATGGCGTCGATCGCGGCCGTCGCAACGCGCGAAGCGGTGTTTGCCGCAGCTATGCTCACCCTCGCGCACGCGCTTTTCAAGGCGCCGCTGTTCATGAGCGTCGGAGTCGTAGACAAGTGCTACGGCACTCGCGACCTGCGCGAACTTAGCGGGGTGTTTAAAGACCTGCCGATCATCGGGATCGTCGCCTTCGTGAGCGCGGCTTCGATGGCGGCGATGCCGCCGCTGTTTGGATTCGTCGCAAAGGAGGCGGTGTTCTACACCTTCGCCGAGGGTGAGCCGTGGGCTCGTTCGATCCTCGCGGCGACCGTCGCTGGGTCCGTGCTGACAGTCGCCTACTCGTGCCGCTTTTTCTTCCACGTGTTTCCCGGCAAAGGCGGGGCTCCGCACAAGCAACCCACGCTGCGATTCCAGCTCATCCCCGCGATCGTCGCGGCCGCGAGCCTTTTCGCTCTCGCGCTCACTCCCCAGCTTGAGGTACTCGCGACGCTCATCGCGGCCGGCCCCGGCGCCGCCGTGGGGGAGGTCGGTCACCTCGCCGTCGTTCCCGATCACGTGTCGCTTCCGCTCATCTGTTCGCTCCTCGCACTTACCCTCGGTGCTGCCCTCGCGGTGTGGCACGCCCCGTTTGAGCGCTTCCAGAAGGCCGTGAGCCCCCAGCGCACGGCGCTTGGGCGATGGTGCGATGCGGAGCGCCTGTTCCGCGCTTCCATGCGCCAGGTGGACTCGCTCGCCGTGCGCACAACCGCCTTCTTCCAGCGCGGCTCGCTCCCGGTGCACCTCGGCGCGATCTTCCTCGTGTTCGTCGTGATGCTCGGTGGCGCACTCGGCTTCACCGGCAAGCTTCCAGACACGGTCGTCCTGTTCGCACATCCCGCAGAGTTTGCCGTGGTCGGCTTCACGGCGCTCGCAGCGCTCGGCGCGGCGCGCGCCCGTCGCCGGCTGAGGGCCGCGCTGCTGATTTCGGGTACGGGCTTCGGCGCTGCGCTCCTGTTCATGATGTATGGCGCCCCCGATGTCGCCGCGACCCAGCTTTTCGTTGAGACGATGATGACCGTCGTGCTCATCCTCGTGCTGCGACGCCTGCCAGCGCACTTCTCGATTCGCCCGCGCCGCTTCGACCAAGTCGCGCGCTGGTCGATCGCCATCTGCACGGCCATCGTGATCGTCACCGTCTTCGCGTATGCGGCGGGAGCGCGCCTCACCGCCCCGGTCGGCCCCGAGCTCATCGAGGCCGGTTACGAGATCGGCAAGGGGCACAACGCGGTCAACGTCACCCTCGTCGACGCGCGCGTGTGGGACACGATGGGGGAGATCGCCGTCGTCCTCGTCGTTGCCTCGGGAATCGCCTCCCTCATCTTCGTGCAAAAGCGTGAGCAGCAGATCGTGCGCGTAGGGGACCTCGAGGGAGAGCTCTCGATCTGGCGACGAACGTCCGACGCCTCCATCCCCGAAAACACGCTTCGGTTCCACAACGAGAGCGGGGACCTCGAGGGCAATCGCGGCTCCACGTGGCTTCTCGCGAGCCGCACCCTCGCTCCTGAACGCCGCATGGTCGTCCTCGAAGTCATCACGCGCCTCACGTTCCCGATGCTCATGGTGTTGAGCGTCTACCTACTGTGTGCGGGCCATAACTTCCCCGGTGGCGGATTCGCCGGTGGCCTGGTTGCGGGCCTCGCGATCACGCTTCGCTATCTCGCCGGCGGCCGCTACGAACTCAACGAGGCCGCGCCCGTGCAGGCCGGGGCCCTCCTTGGCATTGGCATGGTGCTCGCCCTCTTCACGGGTATCTCACCGCTCCTCTTCGGCGGCACGGTGTTCCAAAGCTACGTGTGGATCGGGCACCTTCCCGTTCTCGGCGAGATCGAACTCGCGAGCGCACTCGTTTTCGATATCGGCGTGTACCTGATCGTCGTGGGCCTCGCCCTCGACATTTTGCGGACGCTTGGCGAGCAGATCGACCGGCATCAGGAGGCGGAACTCGATGCACGTTAGCCTCCTCATTCTCCTTCTCGCGGCAGTTTTGATCGCGAGCGGAATCTACATGCTGCTCGAACGCACCCTCTCGCGCATCATCATGGGCGCGGTTCTCGCGGGCAACGGCATCAACCTGCTGTTTCTCCTCGCGATCGGGACTCCCGGAACGCCACCATTCGAAGGCTCGGGCGCACTCGAGGCCATGAGCGACCCGCTGCCCATGGCGATGGTGCTCACCGCGATCGTCATCTCTCTCGCCCTTACGGGCTTCGGCATGGCGCTCTCCTACCGCTCGTGGCAGCTATTCGGCCACGACGAGGTTCCTGACGACGTCGAGGACCTCCGCGTCGCCGACCGCTCGCGCAGGCTCGTCGAACGTCACCGCCACGAGGTCATCGAGAGGGTCGGCTTCGAAGCCGACGAGCGACGCAAGGAACGCGAGCACGCCCGCTTGGAGGAAGAAGCCGAAAAGGCACGCGCGAACGCGCGCGAGGATGCGGACGACGATATTTCCGACGACTTTACGTCCGACGAAGAAGTCGAACAGAGCCCGACAGAAAGCGACAGCGACGAGGAGGAGACGCCATGAGCCCCGAGATTCTCCTCGCCGCGCCCGTGATGCTTCCGCTCCTCGGCGCCGCCGTCGCCCTGCTCACGCGTCACCGCGCTGGACTCCAACTCATCGTCACGATCGGCACCCTCAGCGTCAACCTCGTGATCGCGGCGCTCCTCATGTACTGGATCAACGAGAACAGCATCCTCGTGCTCCAGATCGGCAAATGGACGCCCACGCTCGGCATCGTGCTCGTTGCCGACAGGCTCACGGGCCTCATGCTTGTCGTCTCGTCGTTCGTGACCCTCGCCGTGCTCATCTACGCGAGCGCCCAAACGATCTCCGCACACATCGAATCCACCCCCATTGCGATCTTCCACCCGGCCTACCTCCTGCTCGTCGCGGGCGTCTCGAACGCGTTTCTCGCGGGCGACCTCTTCAACATGTACGTGGGCTTCGAGATCCTGCTCGCCGCGTCCTTCGTGCTGCTAACGCTCGGGGGATCCGCAAGCAGGGTTCGAGCCGCGACGACATACGTGATCGTGTCGATGGTGAGTTCCATGCTGTTTCTCGTGGGGATCGCCAGTTGCTATGCAGCCGTCGGAACGGTGAACCTCGCGGAGATTGCCGCGCGCATGGACCACGTGGACCACCACGTGCGCCTGCTCATCGAGTTCGTGTTGCTTATCGCTTTTGGGCTCAAAGCGGCGATCTTCCCGCTGTCGGCGTGGCTGCCCGACTCCTACCCGACGGCGCCTGCCCCCGTGACGGCCGTGTTCGCGGGACTGCTGACCAAGGTGGGGATCTACGCGATCATCCGTCTCGAAACCCTCATGTTCCCCGAGTCGGAGATCTCGACCGTCCTCCTGGTCGCGGCCGGTTTGAGCCTCGCGATCGGCATCCTCGGGGCTATCGCCCAAACTGACCTCAAGCGTGTGCTGTCGTTCACGCTCGTCAGTCACATGGGCTACATGATGTTCGGCATCGGGATTTCTTCGCAGATCTCCATGACGGCAACCGTGTTCTACGTTGCCCACCACATCACTGTGCAGTCCACGCTATTCCTCGCGGCCGGGCTCATCGAACACGTGGGAGGAACAACAAATCTCGCGAAGCTCGGTGGGCTCGCGAAGGCCGCGCCGTGGCTCGCGATCCTCTTCTTCGTACCGGCCATGAACCTCGCGGGTGTGCCGCCGCTTAGCGGGTTCATCGGGAAAGTCGGCCTCATCATTGGCGGCATCCACCGCGGGAGCGCACTCGCATGGATCCTCGTTGCGCTGAGTGTGATCACCTCGCTTCTGACCATGTACGCGATCGCGAAGGTGTGGAACCGCGCGTTCTGGCAGGAAACTCCCGAGCAGATCGTGGTGGAGAAGCCCGTCACACCGCTGCTCATGAGCGGTTCGACCGCGGCGCTCGTCGCGTTCTCACTCGCCCTCACCGTGTTCGCCGGGCCCCTCATTGCGTACAGCGAAACGGCCGCGTCCTCGCTGCTTGAGCGAGCCCCCTACGTGAGTGCAGTGCTCGGTGACGACGCTGCCGATCGCCTCGTGTACAACATCGACGACGCCGGTGGAGGGCAGGTGGCGCCCGAATGACCCGCTTCACCGATCGAATCCGTGACCTTCCTTCGCACACGCTCGGCATCCTCGGAGGTGCCCTCACGTGGTGCCTCCTGTGGGGAGAATTCAGTGTCCTGAGCGTCCTCGGCGGACTCCTCCTCGGCGCCCTCATCTACGTTATTTTCCCCGCGCCACCGCTGAGCCGCGAAGTCACCCTACACCCCGTAAGCGCGCTCGTGTTTCTCGCCGTTTTCGCGAAAGACCTCGTCGCGGGCAGCATCCAGGTGGCGCGCTTCGCGCTGCGCCCCTCCGGTAGCCCGGGCTCGAGCGTGATCGCCGTGCAGCTACGGTCACGAAGCGACCTGTTCCTGTCGTTCACGGGTATTCTCGCAACCCTCATTCCCGGCTCGGTTGTCGTCGAGGCGCAGCGCGCCACGGGAACCCTGTTCTTCCATGCGATCGGCGTGACCACGAAAGAGCAGATCAAGGCGCAGCACGAGAGCATTCTTCGCCAAGAAGAACGTTTGCTGCGGGCCTTCGCCGCGCGCGACATCCTCGAAAGCGCCGGATACGGGATGAGAAGGAGGCACGGCTGATGTTCGAGACGATTCTGCTCTGCGCCGCGATCGCGCTCGGCCTGATCTCGATCCCGATCGTCTACCGGATGATCGTGGGCCCCACCGTTCTCGACCGCGCCGTCGCGCTCGACATGCTCGTTGTGCAAGTCATCATGGGGCTCGCGCTCTACTCGGCATGGACCGCAACGACCTTCGCGATTATCCCCGCCCTCGCCCTCTCGGCGACGGCCTTCATTGGCACGCTCGCGCTCGCCCGTTTCGTGGCCCGCGCCGACGTCCCGGAGCGAAAGGACGCCGAGCAGTGAGCATCCCCGAGATTATCGGCTCGATTCTCATCGTGATCGGCGTGATCGTCGCCGCGATCGCGATGGTTGGCCTCATTCGCTTCAACGACGTTCTCTCGCGCATGCACGCCGCGTCCAAACCTCAAACTCTCGGTCTGGTGCTCGTGCTTGCGGGGGCGGCGATTGCCTCGCAGTCGTTGGCAATCGCGGGCATGCTGGCCCTCGTGCTCGCCGCTCAATTCCTGACCATGACAGCCTCGAGCGCGATGCTGGGTCGAGCCGCATTCCGCCGCGGCTTCCTCCTTGGAAGCGACTACGCCTTCGATGAGCTCACGCCGCGACTGTCGATCGGCGGCGAAGGCGATGACGACGATGACGGTTTTATCGATCCTGAGGCGGACGCCCACCCCGATACCGAGACCGAGAACGCCCTCCCCTCGAACGTTCTCACGCACACGATGGGGCTTGAACTCGCCGGCCTCAAGGAATACTTCGACGAGGAAGAAGTCAGCGAAGGCGACGAGAGCGACGCCGGTGCACACCCCCGCACGGGAGAGTACGGCGGGAAACAGTAGCGCCAGTAGGGCGGTAAAGGTTCCGACGGTTGCCGGGTTAACGAGGGAGCGGGGGCGGCCCGGTGGCCACCCCCGCTCCCTTACGCGTGGGAGTCGATAGTCCCTTAGAAGAGGCCGATCGCGTTGCCGTCCCCATCGACACCCATGCGGAGCGCTGCGGGCTCCTTCGGGAGGCCGGGCATGGTCATGACCGAGCCGGTGAGTGCGACGACGAACCCGGCGCCGAGGCGGGGGATGAGGTCGCGAACGTGGAGCACGTGGCCCTCGGGCGCGCCGAGCTTGGTCGGGTCGTCGCTGAACGAGTACTGGGTCTTCGCCATGCAGACGGGAAGCTTGTCCCAGCCGTTCTTCTTGAGGCGGCGAAGCGCAGCGGGGGCACCGTCGACGTACTGGACTTCGGAAGCACCGTAGACCTCTTTGGCGATGGTCTCGATGGCGTTTTCGACGCCGTCTTCGGTCTCGTAGAGGTGGTGGAAGTCGCCGGCCTCTTCGATCGCGGCGAGCACCTGGTCGGCGAGGTCGAGAGCGCCTTCGCCGCCCTTGGCCCACACCTCGGAGAGGGCTGCCTTGTAACCGTTCTCCTTGGCCCAGTCGAGAACGGCGTTGAGCTCGGTCTCGGTGTCCGACGGGAAGCGGTTGAGGGCGATCACGGGCTCGAGGCCGAACTTGCGGATGTTCTCGAGGTGCTTGCGGAGGTTCGAGGTGCCCTCGAGGGCTGCCTCGACGTTCTCGGTTTCGAGGTCGTCCTTCTTGACGCCGCCGTGCATCTTGAGCGCGCGTACGGTTGCGACGAGCACGACCGCGTCAGGCGAGAAACCGCCGAAGCGCGACTTGATGTCGAGGAACTTCTCGCCGCCGAGGTCCGAGCCGAAGCCGGCCTCGGTCACGGCGATCTCACCGAGCTCGCGGGCGAGGTTCGTCGCGATGATCGAGTTGCAGCCGTGCGCGATGTTGGCGAACGGGCCACCGTGAACGAGGGCGGGGGTTCCGCCGAGGGTCTGCACGAGGTTCGGGTTGAGGGCGTCCTTGAGGAGCATCGTGATGGCGCCTTCGACCTTGAGGTCGGCGACGGTCACGGGCTTGCGATCGAACGTGTAGCCAACGACGATGCGCGAGATGCGCTCCTGGAGGTCCGCGAGGTCCGTCGCGAGGCAGAGGATCGCCATGATCTCCGAGGCCACAACGATGTCGAAGCCGTCTTCGCGCGGCATGCCCTGTGCCGGACCACCGAGGCCCACGACGATCGAGCGGAGCTCGCGGTCGTTGACGTCGAGGACACGCTTCCACTGGATGCGCCGCGGATCAATGCCCAGCGGGTTACCCTGGTGAATCGAGTTGTCGATGAGGGCCGCGAGGGTGTTGTTGGCGATCTGGATTGCGTGGAAGTCGCCCGTGAAGTGGAGGTTGATGTCTTCCATGGGGACGACCTGGGCGTAACCGCCGCCGGTCGCGCCACCCTTGACGCCCATGACCGGGCCGAGGGACGGCTCACGCAGGGCCACGACGGTCTTCTTGCCCTTGAGGGAGAAGGCGTCGGAAAGGCCGACGGTCGTTGTCGACTTGCCTTCACCGGCGGGGGTGGGCGAGAGGGCCGAGACGAGCACGAGCTTCGCCTTCGGCTTGTCGCTATTGCGGTCGATCTTCTTCATGTCGACCTTGGCCTTGGTCCAGCCGTAGGGGATGAGGGCGTCGTCGGGAATACCGGCGGCCTCGGCGATCTCGGTGATCGGCTTGAGGGTGTGTGCCTGGGCGATCTTGAGATCGGGGTTTTCGCTTGCCATGGGGCAAATCTCCTTTGATTCTTCTCGGTTCCTGCGGGGGCGTTCGTCCCTCACTGTGACCTAGCAAACGGGAAATTCCCTGAGCGTGCCAGCGATTCGCCGGCTCGTGCGGTGTTCCGGCGCGCTCGCGTGACCGAGATTTCGGAAATATGGTGCGGGCAAGGGGCATACAAAAATCCCCCGCCCGGTACGACCCGACGGGGGATTGCTGTGGCTCCGACGGGCGTCGATCCCGTGACCTCTCGATTTTCAGTCGAACGCTCTACCAACTGAGCTACAGAGCCGTATGTTCCAGAAGGAACAGCGAACAGCCTACCAGTGCGCGCGAGCGCGTGCGAAATCGATGGGGGAGGGGGAGAGGTAAGACACGTTCGCGCGGGCGCGGGTGGAGCAGGTGCGGGGGTATGGAAAAACCCCCTCGATTCTTCGAGGGGGTTTGTCGCTTTTTGCGACCCTGACCGGGCTTGAACCGGCGACCTCCGCCGTGACAGGGCGGCACTCTAACCAACTGAGCTACAGGGCCTTTTTTGTCGCGCTCTCGCTTCGACTCGAATTACTTTACACACCCTGTGCACCAAATGCCACCTGAGAGCGGAGAGGCTCGTCACATTCGTGATTCCGCTGGTCTTCGCATGCTTGGCACAATGGATGGGGTGAGGAGCAGAGCACAGTCCGACGGTTCACCCGCCACCTTCGATCTCGAAGTAATCGGGGCACGCCTCGCCTTCGCGAGTGTCGCTGCCGACCTCGCCGAGGCGATCGCGTCGCCCGGTGCGAGCGCAGTCGTACAGGCCCCTCCGGGATCGGGCAAAACGACGCTCGTGCCGCCCATCGTCGCGAACGCTCTCGCGGGTGAGCCTGGCGCGGGCCGCGTGATTGTGACACAGCCGCGGCGCGTCGCCGCGCGTGCCGGTGCATCCAGGCTTCGCGCTCTCGCCTCACAGTCCAATCCGGCACTCGCCAACCGCGTCGCCTATACGGTGCGCGGCGACTCTACGCTCACGCGCGACTCCCTCGTGGAGTTCGTGACACCGGGTGTCCTCGTGCGACGCTTCCTCGCCGATCCCGAGCTCGTGGATGTGTCGGCGATTGTGCTCGACGAGGTGCATGAGCGTTCTCTCGAATCTGATCTCGCGCTTGCCTTCGCGCTTGACGTGCGTGATCTGCGTGGGGATCTGAGGCTTCTCGCGCTGTCGGCGACCCTCGATGCCGAGCGCTTCGCGGGTCTCATGGGGGAGGAGCTCGAGAATCCGGTCCCGGTGATTGATTCGCCCACAGCGCTTTTTCCCGTGGATACGCGGCGCGCCCCCTTCGCCTCGCGCATGAGCGAGCGCGGGGTCTCAAGGGAGTTCCTCGCACATGCCGCGCGGGTGGCGGTTGAGGCACTTGAGGAGCCGGGCGAGCTCGCTGACTGCGATGTTCTCGTGTTCCTGCCGGGGGCGTGGGAGGTTGAAAACGCGGCATCGGCGGCGCGAGATCTCCTCGCGCGTCGTGGCGCGCGGGTCGACGTATGTGAGCTTCACGGCCGCATCGATGCGCGTGAACAGGATCGGATTGTGCGGGGCCGCGGAGCCGGCGAGCCGCGCAGGATCATCTTTTCCACGAATCTCGCCGAGTCGTCGCTCACCGTGCCGGGCGTGCGCATCGTCGTGGATTCGGGGTTGAGCCGCGAGGTGCGCCGCGATGCCGCACGAAAAATGAGTGGCCTCGTGACCGTCACGGCGTCGCGTGCGAGCATGGCGCAGCGCGCCGGTCGCGCGGGCCGACTCGGCCCCGGCCTCGCTATTCGCCTCTTCGATGACCTCGCCTACGCCGGCGCGCGAGACTTCACCCTCCCCGAGATTGCGAGCGCCGACCTCACCGATACGGCACTGCTCATGGCGGCATGGGGGACGCCCGGCGCCTCGGGCCTTCGCCTTCCCGACCCGCCCCCGGCGGACGCGCTCGAGGACGCCCACGAGACACTCCACGCCCTCGGAGCCCTCGACGCCGATGGTGCGCTCACGCCCCTCGGCCGTACGCTCGCCTCTATCCCCACCGACCCGCGGCTTGCCCGGGCGCTGCTCGCCTCAACACCGGTCGTGGGGTCCGACGCCGCCTCGCGCACCATTGCAGCCCTGTCCCTTGAGGCGCCACTCCCGCTCGACGGCCGCAGCATCGACGGCCCGCGCGCGAGCCGCGAGCGTCTCGCGAAAGAAGCCGAGCGTTTCGCCCGCATCGCTCGCCGCCATGCAGGCGATGCACGCCCCGAAACGAGGGGCGAACTGGAGGGGCTCGAGACGCCGTATGATCCGGCGCACGCCGCCGGAATCGTCGTGGGCCTCGCCTACCCGGAGCGGCTCGCGCGGCGCGTCGAGCCGGGAATCTACGAGTGCGCAGGCGGGACCCGCGCCGGCACGGACGAGACGAGTCTCGGCGAATGGATCGCGATAGCCGAGATGCAGCGATCGAACGCGAAGGCCGCCCGCGGCACGGGCGCGATCATCCGCTCGGCCGCACCCCTCACCGAAGAGGAAGTCCTCGCATGCGCGGGCGCCCTCATGCGCGAGAGAACCGAAATCGACTTCGGCGAGAACGGCGCGAAAGCGCGCCGCGTACGCGCGCTGGGCAGCATCGTTCTCTCCTCGACACCCACGAAAGCTGAGGGGGCAGGTGCGCGAGAGGCTGTTCTCGCGGGCATTCAACGCGCCGGACTCGGCATGTTCACGTGGAGCCCGAGCGCCGCAAACCTGCGCTCGCGCCTCGCGCTTCTTCACCGCGAGCTCGGCGAGCCCTGGCCCGACGTGAGCGACGCGGCGCTACTGTCACGCCTCGAAGAACTCGCGGGTCCCGAAATCGACGCGCTCGCCGGCATCGGCAGAAAAAACCCGCTTCCCCCCTCAAAAATCGACATGCGCCCCATCCTCGAGCGCGCCCTACCGTGGCCCGAAGCCGCGCGACTCGAAGAACTCGCGCCCGAGAGAATCCAGGTGCCGTCGGACTCCAAAATTCGCCTTGACTACCCGAGCACCGACCAGATTGCGCACGACGATGAGAGCGGCGCGGACGAGGCGCCCGTGAGGCTCAAGGTCAAGCTCCAGGAAATGTTCGGGCTCGAAGAGACCCCGCGCATCGTCGAGGGCAGGGTGAGCGTGCTCATCGAGCTGCTCTCACCCGGTGGCAAACCCCTCGCGATCACCAAGGACCTGCGCTCATTTTGGGCGGGGCCGTACGCGGAGGTCCGCAAAGAAATGCGCGGCCGCTACCCGAAACACCCCTGGCCCGAGGACCCGATGGCGTTCGAAGCGACCGCGAAAACGAACCGCGCACTCAGGCGCGGCCCGCACTAGGGGCGAGGACTAATTCTCGAGTGCCCGCACGCCCTTCCAGGCAAGAGGAATCAGCCCAGCGGCGATCGCGGCCTTCACGACCCCACCCGGAATGAACGGGATGAGACCCGCGTTCATGATGCCCGCGAAGTCGAGGCCGAGGCCCATGATCGAGTTGAGCACCCACGCCATGTACGGCACGCCCACGACGAACGGCAACGCGCTCGCGGCAATAAAACCGAGAAGCGCGAGGGCGAACTTACGATCCCACGCGCGCTCCGCCATCCAGCCCGCCACAAAGGCCGAGGGGATAAAGCCGATGATGAAGCCGAAGCTCGGCTCGAGAACCATGCCCGGGCCGCCGCCAAACTCCGCGAAAATCGGGGCGCCCGCAAGACCCGCCACGAGGTAGGTGGCAAGCGACGCCGCGCCGCGCTTCGAGCCGAGTGCCGCGCCCACGAGAATCACGCCGAGGGTCTGGCCGGTGATCGGCACATACGGAAGCGGAATCGTGACCTGCGCGAGGAGCCCCACCACAACGACGCCGGCCGCGATGAGCGAGAGATCGGTGAGCAGCGTGCGGTGTTTGACGAGCGAATCGGCGAGCACGGGGCGAGCGCCGGCAACGGATGCGGTGGACATGGATCTCCTTCGTCTCACGAATAGGGCCGCACTAATACTAGGCCCCGCTCCCGTTCAGGGTGGAGAAAAGCGCAGTCGCCTACACCTGAATCTGGGCGAACGTGGCGCTCTATAGGGTGAGATCATGCCACCACGATCCTTTGCCCCCAGTACTCGCACTGAGCGCGCCCGCCTCATATGTGCGCGCCTGAGTGCACAAGGACTCGCCCTGCCGAGGCACCGCAACGCCGGGAATCTCGTGCACGCGATGGGCGCGATGCAGGGGCAGGATCTGCCCGGCCTGCTCTCCTCGATCGCCCTTCGGCTCGATGCGGAAAAGGTCGGTGAAGCACCAGACCAGGATCAGGTTCCGACGGTGGCTCCGCAAGCGTCGGCCCCCGAAGCTTTCCCGAGCGACGCGCGCATGCGTGAAGTACTGCGCGCGTTTGACGCAGGCGAGATCGTGCGCGGTTACCCGATGCGAGGGACCGTTTTCGCCATGGCCGCTCGCGATGCGCGGTGGATGACCGAACTGTGTGCGAAGAAGGGAGAGTGGGAAGCAAGGCGCCGCCGCTCGCGCAATCTTTCCGACGCACAGGTCGAGCACGCGCTGAACCTCGCCCTCGAATTCCTCGCGGGGAAAGTGCGAGGTGTGACACGGGCGGAACTCCTCGAGGCGTGGAAAAGCGGCGGCATCGAGACGGGCGGCGGTCGCGGCTACCACCTCATCACCTACTTCATGGCATCCGGCCACCTGATCTACGGGCCGATCGACGGTGCGGAACAGCGAATCGCCGACGCCACGACGTGGCTCCCCGACGGGACTGGACTCGAGGAGCGTTTCGGAGGAGACAAAGTGACGGCAACCGCGGCATTGCTCGAGCGCTACCTCGCAAGTCATGGGCCCGCGACGCTGCGCGATTTCGCGTGGTGGACGAAACTCCCGCTTCGCCAGATCCGCGCGGCTGCCCTCCAGATCGGCGACGGAATCGAGGAATGGGGCAGTGACGCCGCAGGCGAGACGTTATTCTGCCGCGCGGGGCTTGCCGATGAGGTCAGCTCTGCCGCCGCACGCGTTCGGGGTACCTTCCTGCTGCCCGGTTTCGACGAGCTCGTGCTCGGATACCCCGACCGCCTCGCCCTCATGACCGAACAAGAGCACGCGCTGCTCGTGCCCGGAAACAACGGGGTGTTCCGGCGGGGAATCGTGCGTGGCGGGCGCATGGTTGCCCTGTGGCGCACCGTCAAGCGCAAGAGCGGTCGTGCGCTCGCGGTCGATGCCTTTGATGAACTCTCCGCTGCGGCCTCGCGCGACATCGACAATGCCTTCGCGGCTTTTCCGCATCACGACCAGTAGGTGGCGCCCGCGCTCGGCGTAGGGGTGTCGGAGCTCACCGCGTGGAGTGCGCGGAAGGTGTACCAAGGTCCCGTGAAAAAGGGAGTAGCGCAGGTAATTAATTATCTAGCGTCCAACGCCGTTGGCAGAACCCCCACCGATCATTCACGGAGAAAAGCGCCATGGGAAAATTAGCGAAGAATCGCAATGGCATTAAAAAAGGCGGCATTGCCGCAGGCTCGTGCTGTGGCTGCACGGGACTCGGAGTTGTGGGGCTGCTTGTCCTCGGTGTTATAGGGTCGCTCGCGGCTCCAAGCGAACAATCGCCGACTCCGGTCGCATCCTCTTCCGCTGCCTCCTCCGCAACGCCTGCACCTTCTTCGGCGGAAGATGCTCACGAAGCTGGTTCGGTGCCAGTAACACCGGATGCATCGCCCGCACTCAACTCAGACGTGAATGCCGCCTCCGTGCCCGGTGAGAACAATGCCACCGTCGCCCCTGCCGGCCAGCAGGCGGCCCCCACCGGCACCGCTCTCGCTCAGCTCCGCACGCTCGAGGTGAAAGGGAGGGCCCCGAAAACGGGGTATGACCGTGAATCCTTCGGTTGGCGCGACGACGTCGACCGCAACGGCTGCGATACGCGCAACGACATTCTTAGGCGCGACCTGAAGAACGTCACCACGAAAGCGGGCACCCAGGGCTGTGTGGTGCTCTTGGGCCGAGTCGACTCGCCGTACAGCGGTTCAAGTTACGACTTCGTGCGCAACCCCACTAACACGGACATCGACCACGTCGTTGCCCTCTCGGATGCGTGGCAAAGTGGCGCCTCTAGTTGGGATGCACAAAAGAAGATCGCCTTCGCGAATGATCCTCTCAATCTTCTTGCCGTCGAGTCGACGCTGAACCGGCAAAAAGGCGACGGCGATGCCGCGACGTGGCTACCGCCGCACAAGCCCTATCGCTGCGAGTATGTGGCGCGCCAAGTAGCGGTGAAAGCGAAGTATGGACTCTGGGTGAAACCGGCTGAGGCCGAAGCCATCGAGCGCGTACTGACGGCGTGCCCCGACATGAAGGCGTTTGACCAAAACGTTCAGCCGCCCGCCACCGACTCCACCACGGAAGCAAAACCGGCGCCGACCGAAAAGCCTCGACGGGCGGAAAAGCCAAAACAGGCTGACAAGCCTCGGCAGGCTGACAAGCCCGCGCCCCTCGTCAGGGAAGTGGAGAGGGAGGCACCCAAGAAGGAGACGCCCAAGAAGGCGGCACCGAAGAAGGCCCACACCAAGAAGAGCGCCCCTAAGACAGAAGAGCCAAAGAAGAGTTCTTCGAAGAAGAAATCTTCCGGGCGCGGTGGCTTCCGTAACTGCACGGAGGCTTGGGAGAAAGGTGCGGCACCGCTCCACCGAGGTGATCCAGGCTACGCGCCGAAACTTGATAGGGACAACGACGGCGTCGCGTGTGAGGTGCGGCCGCGGTACTAGGCCCCAACGGCGATGTTTTTGCCTGGGGCGTGGCTCAGCCTTGCTCTCGCCGCGCCCTCTCGATTCACCAAAGTGGTGAAATTTGGCCGCCAACCCCCGAATTTCTGCGTTAGGTGGCGGTTTTTCACCACTGCCGAGGCGGGGGAGTAGTAGTGCTGTACCGCCGAAAAGGTCCGACCGGTCGATGGGTGCTGACGTTTGAACTGCCTGGAGAAAAGCGCTCGCTGAGGGTGTAGTTCGTTTTGCAATCGGATCGATTGCCGTAGTTGCTGCCTCCGGTGGGGGAAGCGTCCTAGTAGAACGCGAACCACATGGATACTTGAGTTATGGATATTGACCAGTGGGCGACTGTCGTATCTGCCGGGGCGGCAGTCGTATCAACCGTGTTTGCTATCGCGTCAGCGGTTTACTCGCGTGTGTCGAAGCGTGCGCGAGCGCAAGCCGAGGCTCATGAGCGGCGCGCGAATGAATCGTTAGCTTCAATGAAGCGGCTCGCGGCGGCGGTCGAATATGCGCCTTTTCAGGCAGTCGAGGAACAGGACTTGGTGTTTCGTCTCACGAACCGGCGGGCCTTCGATCAGGAAATCGAGACGGTGGAGAATCGGGACGAGTTCACGAGGCTGCTTTTCGAGACGCCTGTAGTGGTGCCTGCGTATGGGTCTGAGACTTTCTATGTTTTTACCGCTTGGGGTTCGAGTTGTCCGAGTGACCTCGTTTTGCGGGTCGATGGTCGGATGGTTCATGTGCCGCTCGTTCGTCGCGCACGAGATTGACGAACACGAGGATTGAGAACAGTGCACCCACGACGGCGATAGCGGCGCAGGCGACAGTAAAAACGTGAGCATCAGGCAGCTCCTTTCGAGTCGGAGGTGTCGGGTGATAATGGTCGGCATGGACGTAGATATTGCTGGCTGGGCCGGTGCTGCTCTAACGGCGATCACCTTGGGTTTCGTGGTGCTTGAGAGGCAAGAGCGGAAGCGTGAAGCGGCATCCGCTTTCCTCTGTGTTGACAGCTACAAGACGGTCAGTGAGCTCAACGGGGGAGTAGCGCCGATTCTGACCATCACCAATACGGGTGCCGTCGCGGCGCATATCAAGATGATGGCAATAGCGGGAGCCTCTGAAATCCGTCACCAAGACAATCCTGCTTTCGAAGTGAAGTTTGCGCTCGGCCCAAACCAGTCCTTCGACATGGTTCTCGACGAGGGGGCTCGGAAGGACGCCTGGATTTTATTCATGTACCTGGCTGGCACTCAGCCCTACGTCGTCTTTTCTTGGCAGCGATGCTTCATCCCCTATGAACCTGGCGACTACCCGAAGCGGGGTAGGGTCGCTAACTTCTTTTTCCGCAGGTGGGCATACTGGACGAAGCGCCCGCTTAGCGTCGGTCCAGGAGCAGAAGCGGGCCTGCGGTTACGGCACTCGCGAGCGACAGACGCCCAAATGAAAGCTGCGCAGGAAAAGTGGCGGGAAGCTGAGCCGCGATTCCTAGTAACAAGCCAAGTGACGCCACAGCTACCGGGATGGCCGGAAGAGGCTGACTAGCAAGAGCTTTCGTAGTGGCTTCTTGATGCTCGATTTCGCTCCTCCTTAGGCGCTTACCCATATGTGCTGGGTCTGTGCCTCTGTTCTGGTCGGTGCAGGCGCGCTCACAGGGTGTGCTGTCGACGGCTTTTGCGGCATCTTGTTGCGGTGTGTTCCGGGGAGCACGCCGTCACCGCCTGCGCGAGGACGCGGGGGACGGCTTGTTCGCCGGTGGGGTCGATGTGGGCGGTGGTTTTCGCGTTGAGGCCGTTCCAGCAATCGAGGTAATGGATGGCGTGGGTTCGTAGTTGACGCTTGGAGAATCGCAGGCTTTCGCGAGTCGCGATCTCCCTTACGTAGCGCATGGCGTCGCTGAGCGACATGAGGGCTCCTAAGGGGAGTGCTGTGGGAAGTCACAGGCTTGGAAGGGGGTGAGGGCTAGGCGGCGGTTGGGAGTAGCTCGGAGATGTCCGCGCGCAGGACGCGAGACAGGGCCCTCAAGTTAGCTCACCTTGAAGTCGCCCGTCGCGAGATGGCGACGGAGAGTTACTTCAGGAATTCCCGCCTCGCGCGCTACTTCTGGGATATTGCTGATTCGTTCTATTTCTCGGATCGCGTTTCGTGCAATCTGTTCGGAGTAGGTGTTCATGGCGAACACGTTATGCAACCGTGTGGTGCGCTATCCGTCCAAAAGGGGACAAACGGGACATGCGTTACATTGAAGTGGATCAGGGGACTGAACGGTTACATTTGTTGCTATTCGGTTATGCTTTAGGTATGGAAACTGAAGCGTTCGTGAGAGCCCTTGGCGCAGAAGTGCGCACCGCCGCTACGGTCGCGCAAGTGAAAATTGGAGACCTTGCCGAAGCTGTAGACGTAAGTCGAATGTCGCTCACGCGATACCTGAACGGCGAGCGAGAGATGACCGTTCCGACACTTTGTCGCATCGCGGATGAACTTGGAGTCTCAGTCGCCACGTTGATTGAGCGCGCCACGCGCCGAGCTGAAGAAGACGCACAGCCCACGAAGGCAGACTTCGCCCTCGCGGCGCACGAGGGCCCGGATCGTGGTGCGGCGATGTGCGACCAGCTCGACCACGAAGCTGAGACTCTCGAACCCTTCTACGACGGAGACTACGCGGCGTGAGTGAGCTGAAAAGAATTCAAAGATCGGTGCAGTTATTTTCGCTCATGCTTGTCTCTGGCTCCGGAAATAAGAAGCGAAAGAATCCGATCAACGAGTGGCCACGAGTACTGAAGCAGTTAGCGGAACATAGAGATGAAGCGACACGGATTGAGAAAAAGTGCGAGAAGGAAGGATTTCATTACATGCTTCCTTCAGTGGTGGAAGACGCCCCACTTCCCTATCTTGGGCTCGGTCGTCGACTAAACCCCAGTCTTACCGTTGACTTACGTCAAGGCGAGGAAGGAGGTCCTCCCATATTTGAAGACGTTGCGGACACCGACTCGTTCTCGCTAGCGAACGCATCAGCAGTGTTCTTTTTCCCTGATTGGCCAGGAGTGATCGGATTTCTTCGTGCCCACCAGGATGGCTCACCTTCAAAGAAGCAGCTATTGCAACTATTGACTTGGATCTATGACCCTGGGAAGGATCAGCATTGGGAAATCTCGCCTATTCGGGTGCCGTCACAGATTCATGAGCTGCGCACCCAGGCTCTAAGAGCCAGAAAGTTTTCCGCAACGGTCTCAGACTCGAGAGACTCTCTTTTTGATTCCCTAAACCTGCCGGACAATGCGAAAGGGTCGAGTCTTGTTTCGCTGGCTAATTGTTGGGCTGGAAGATTAGGTGACGCAGTCGAAGTTAGCCTTACTGTGCAGGCGCGCGGTGAGAAGAAAAATTGGCGTGGCGGTGAAAAAATGCTCGATTTTCTTAGGGATGAGGCTGACCGACTGAGTGTGAGCGGCGCAAAGATTAAGGCTTACGCTGAAGTCCAATCTGTTGGCGAGGTTGAAGAGCGAGTGTTGCATCTCGCCGAGCATGAACTAACTGTTAAAATCGAACATGAGTTCGAGAGTGGTAGGCTCCCAACTTTTGCGGGCCTAGTAGCGGACACAGCCAGAGACCTCTCGCAGAATATTGAGATGTACTTGGATGGGGTGGTCAACCTTGACGAAGCTACGCAAAGGATTGATTGACCTCTATCTTCGTAAGCCTGCAATCGATTTGCTCGCGAGTCTAGTGGCGGCGTGTAGTGGAACGTTTATTGCCGCATTAATGATGCAGGATGCGAGCGCTGCCACCCTAGATCGATTCGCCCAAAGGATCATGACAGCTGCACCTGGCGTCTCGGCTCTAGCTGGTATTTCGCTGGCGCTCCTGACATTCATCGCGACGCATAGTTACCAAGCAAACAACCCCTCTATGCAGCTACTACGCCGAGTTTTTCCCGAGGTCTTAAGGAGCACCTGGATTATCGAAATGTCCGGGGTCCTTTTATCCGCCGTACTTCCAATGGTGGCGCTACTCGCAGGGAGTGCTTGCTTTGCATTATTTTCGAGCATTCTCGGGCTTTCGATGACGGTTCTAGCCAGTGGTAGAGCCATAGCTTGGTTTGCGTTTGCGACTTTTACTGAGGAGTCTGACAGGGAGCCGCTCCTAAAGCCAGCTGGTAGTCGAGTTCTCGATAAGCAACCTTAAATGTCTCACCCTCCCGCAACAGTGGGAGGGTGAGTTTTTATAACCCTTGGGACCATCTGCATGCCGCGTTCCCTGCTGTGCGCGTGGAGTTCGCGCGCCTTGACGGGCGATGTGGCGAGACGAATGGGCGGGACCTTATCCGGCTCGATAAGCGCCTGCTTCAGGTGGAGCGGCGTTGCACTCTCGCGCATGAGCTCGTACACCTCGAAGCGGGCGAGGGGCGGCCTTGTAGCGTCTCCCGCGAGCGCGAAGTGAACCAGATAGCGGCGGCGCGCCTCGTGCCGTTTGAGGCGCTCGTGAAGGCCGCTAGGTGGGCGCGTAGCCCTCTCGAGCTCGCTGAGGAACTGTGGGTGACGCCGCTCATGCTTGAGGCGCGCTGCGAGACTCTCACGGCGGCGGAGTTGTTTGCGGTGGCGGGGGTCGAAAATGAATAGGTCGATGGTGGGGTCATTTCGAGATGTGTAACCAAATGTGTAACCAAGCGCCCTCGCGGCCTGAACCAGAAAACCCCCGATCCGGTATTTCACCAGATCAGGGGCTATTTTTTCTGGAGCCTCCTGCCGGAATCGAACCGGCGACCTATTCATTACGAGTGAATCGCTCTACCGACTGAGCTAAGGAGGCGTGTGCTTCGCTCACGCGTCGCGCACGAATCACAACTTTACGGGAGAAACGGCCCGGGTACCAAACTGTGCCGGTGATGGACCGGTCACATCTCGTGCGGGGTGACGTGCGAGCCGCCTCGCTGACCCGGGCTCAGTTTCTACTCACATTTCGCACCGTCGTCCGGGACCTTGTCCTCGAGAAGGTACGCGTCGACCATCTCCTCGATGCAGCCACCTGAGCGGCTGTAGGCGGTGTGGCCGAAGCCGTCCCAGGTAAGGAGAACCGAGTTGTCGAGCTGTTTGCTGAGGGATTCGGCCCACGCGTACGGGGTTGCGGGGTCGTGGGTTGTGCCGATCACGACGATGGTGCTCGACCCCTTCGCATGGATTTCCTCGGGGTAGCGCACGGGCTTCGCGGGCCAGTTCGCGCAGCCGTCCTCTTCAGTGCCGAGCGACGGACCAAACGTCGGGTACTTCTTCGCGAGGCGTTCACCTTCGGTCTTGAGCCACTTTTCGTCGGTCACCCCGATGTGGTCGAGGCAGTTCACGGCGACGTTGGCGAACGTGCTGTTCGACTTGAACGTGCCGTCTTCTTCGCGCTCGTTGGCGAGGTCGGCGAGCATGAGGAGGACGTCGGCGGAGTTGTTGTTCTTGGCGCTTTCGATCCCGAGGGCGACGTACTCCCAGGTCTCGTTGCTGTAGAGGGCGGTAAGGATCGCCGTTGAGGCGAGGGTCTCGTTGAGCTTGCGGCCGCTCGCCGTGGGAATGGGGTTCTTCCCGGCGTTCGTCATGAAGTCGCGAAGCTGCTGAATGCCTTCGTCGACACTGCCCGTGAGGGGGCAGGTGCCGCGTTCGTTTTGGCACCAGGTCACGAAGTCTTTAATCGCCTGCTCGAAACCGGCGGCCTGACCGGCGACAATCTCGTTTGTCGTGAGCGCTGGGTCCATCGCGCCGTCGAGGATGAGGTGTCCGGTGCGTTCCGGGTACATTTCGGCGTAGGTGGCGCCGAGGTACGTGCCGTACGAGAAGCCGAGGTAATCGAGCTTTTCGGATTCAACAGCCGCGCGGATCACGTCCATGTCGCGCGCAGCGGAGTACGTGTCGACGTACTGAATGCGGTCGCTGGACTTCGCTTTGCAGGCTTTCGCGAGCTTGTCAGCCCACTCCTTAGCTTTCTTCTTACCTTCCTCGGTGTCGGGAATGTCTGTCGATAGCATTTCGTCGGTCTCGGCATCGTCGAGGCACTGGACACCGTCGGAATCCTTCACCCCTCGCGGGTCGAAGCCGATCAGATCGTACTGTTTGCGCACGGTGGAGCTGATCGTCATGGAACCGTAGGCGGCGACGTGTTCCGCACCCGAGCCGCCGGGGCCGCCGGGGTTGATGAGAAGCGAGCCCTTCTTGTCGTCGCCCGTTGCGGGAACGCGTGTGAGCAGGAGCGAGAGGGTGGCACCTTCGGGGTCGTTCCATTTGAGGGGGACCTCGATCGTGGCGCATTCAGCGCCTTGGTACTCCGCGCGTTCGCATTTTCCCCAGTCGGCGCGCTGGTCGTAGAACTTCTTCCAGCGCTCGTCCTTTGCGGGGTCGGCGCCGAGGTCGTAGGCGGCGGATTCGACGACGGGAGCGATCGATTTAAGGGGCGCCATGCCTTCCGTGCCGTAGGCCTTGGAGGTCGAGTTCTCGAGCTCCTTGATGGCTTTTTCGGCGTCCTTCTCGAAGTTGCCGCTGCCGGTGGCTGCCGAGTTACTTGGCGTGGCCTTGTGCCCCGCTTGGATGAGTGCTCCGCATCCACTGAGCGAGAGTGCGGCAAGCGTGAGGGCGCTGAGGGCGGCGGCGGCACGTGCGCGCACGCCGAAGCGGGAGGGGTGAGTGGGTGTCACGAAGAAACCTCGCGGATCGTTGGGAAGGCAAATTAGCTGCCATTATTCAATCACGCGGTGCCGTGTGTCACCGTCAGGCTCTCCCAGTTGGCGTTCCGGCATCGACATGGGTAGAGTATTTCCGCCCGCCCCGTTCGTCTAGCGGCCTAGGACACCTGCCTTTCACGCCGGCAACACGGGTTCGAATCCCGTACGGGGTACAGCATGAAACCGCCCACCAGAATTGGTGGGCGGTTTCGTTTTAACGGCACGTGCGCGGGGTCCGACGCCTGCCCGCCTTCATCGCGCGGACTTTGTGAGTGTGCTCAAGGAGCGCCAGCTAGGGTGGAGGTACGCGGTCCCTCCTCGATGATGCCGAGGCGATTGATCGCCCCTACTCCTACCCCACGAGATAAGGACAGGACGAATGAGCACTTTTGATCCGAACCTTCCGAGCACGAACGAAGCCGGTGCCGTGCGTGAATCCGATGCCCATTCACTGAGCGTTGGCGCGAATGGCCCCCTCCTTCTTCACGACGTGAACCTTGTGGAGAAGCTCGCGCGTTTCGATCGCGAGCGCATTCCGGAGCGCAGCCCCCACGCGAAGGGCTCAGGCGCTTTCGGCGAACTCCGCGTGACCGAGGATGTTTCCCAGTACACGAAGGCGAAGCTTTTCCAGAAGGGCCAGAAGACCCCGATGCTCGCGCGTTTTTCGACCGTTGCCGGTGAGCTCGGTTCGCCCGATACGTGGCGCGACGTTCGCGGTTTTGCCCTTAAGTTCTATACGGAGGAGGGCAACTACGACATCGTCGGCAACAACACGCCAATCTTCTTCCTCCGCGACCCCATGAAGTTCCCCGACTTCATTCACTCGCAGAAGCGCCTTCCCGATTCGGGTCTGCGCGATGCCACCATGCAGTGGGACTTCTGGACCCTTTCGCCTGAGAGCGCCCACCAGGTCGCTTACCTCATGGGTCCGCGCGGTCTTCCGAAGACCTGGCGTCATATGAACGGCTACAGCTCGCACACCTACATGTGGGTGAATGAGGCTGGCGAGAAGTCGTGGGTCAAGTACCACTTCCACACCCAGCAGGGCGTCGAGTACCTCTCGAACGAGGACGCGACTCGCATTGCGGGCGAGGATACCGATGCGCACCGCAAGGACCTCTTCGACGCGATCAAGAACGGCGATTTCCCGAAGTGGGATGTCTCGGTGCAGATCATGCCGTACGAGGACGCGAAGACCTACCGCTTCAACCCGTTCGACCTCACGAAGACTTGGTCGAAGAAGGACTACCCGCTTATCAAGGTCGGTGAGTTCGAGCTCAACCAGAATCCGGTGAACCACTTCGCGCAGATCGAGCAGGCGGCTTTCAGCCCGTCGAACCTCGTTCCGGGCATCGGTTTCTCGCCCGACAAGATGCTTCTCGGCCGCGTGTTCTCCTACCCGGATGCACAGCGCAACCGCCTCGGCACGAACTACAACCAGCTGCCCGTGAACCGCCCGGTGAACGACGTCAACACCTACTCGAAGGAAGGGGCGATGGAGTTCTTCCACTCGGGCGATGCTCCCGTGTATGCCCCGAACTCGTTCGGTCGCGCTTACCAGGATGAGCAGGGACCGGTCGACAACGGCTGGGAGTCCGACGGCGAGATGGTGCGCGCCGCGTACACCCTCCACGCCGAGGACGACGACTTCGGCCAGGCCGGCACCCTCGTGCGCGAGGTGTTTAGCGACGAGGAGCGCGAGGAGTTCGTGAACACCGTCGCGGGCGCCCTCGACGGCGTGATCGAACCCGTGCTCTCGCGCGCATTCGAATACTGGAAGAACGTTGATCAGGAGATCGGCGAGCGCATCGAGAAGGCCGTTAAGGCCAACGCGGGCGACGCCGAGGTTCCCGGTAGCGTCCAGTAACGCACGACTCAGAAGTTCGGCCCCGTTCCTGCCGCGTTCGGTGGGGGCGGGGCCGACGTTTGCCCGCACCACGCCGCTTTGGGATTCTTGAAGCATGGATGTCATGAGCCGTGAAGAATTCGAGGCCGCGGTTGACGACGCCCTCGATTCGCTGCCGCTCGATGTCGTCACCCAGATTTCCGATTCGAACACGGTGATCCTCGTAGAGGAGGAACCCGAGGGTGATGAGGAGCTGCTCGGAGTGTTTGACGGGGTGCCGCTCACGGAGCGCGGTCATTTCGACGGTCTCATGGAGCCGGGCCGCATCATCGTGTTTCGCGGCCCGCTCACGCGCATGGCTGCGAGCCGCGAGGAGCTCGAGGAGCAAATCCGCGTGACCGTGCTCCACGAGGTCGGTCACCTCTTCGGGGTCGAGGAGGAGCGCCTGCACGCGCTCGGCTGGGGCTAAACGATCAGGACGTCGGCGGGGGAGTCCGCGATCACCGTTTGAATGGTGTTGCCGAGGTAGCGAGGGTCGTCCGTTCCCCCAAAGCGGGCCCCGAGCACGAGGGTGTCCGCGCCAGTTTTCTCAATCTCGGTGATGATTGCGTGGGCGACCTCGTCGCCGTCGTCGATGTGCCTGGTGCGAGAGTCGACATCGCGCACGCCAGCGCGGCGCGCCGTCCGTACCGCAAACGCGAGCTGCTCCGCGCTCGCATGTCGAGGATCCGACTCGACAGAGTCGCGCACGACGTTCACGAGATGCAGCGAGGTGCCGAACTGCACGGCGCGTTCAATTGCGGCGTCGAGTGCTGCCTCGCCCTTGGGGGTGGGGATGTAGGCCACGAGGATGCTCACCGTTGATCTCCTTCAGTGTTCCGTCTTCGGCTGTGGGGTGTCGCGTTCTTGCCCGCTGAGTTTTTGAATCTCATCCATCACTCTGTCCGTGATCGCGCGGCGCCTGCGGTTTTCAGGCAGGGAACGATCGATGTCGCTGAGGTCGATGGGGGTGCCGATGCGCACCTCGAGTTTCGCGCGACGCGGGCGGGGGAAGGTTTTTCCGGGATCGAAAAGCTTCTCGGTTCCCACGAGCCCCACGGGGATGATGGGCGCTCCCGTGTGTTCTTCGAGCCACGCGACACCCGTGCGGCCACGCCCGAGCTTGCCCGTTTTTGAGCGTGTGCCCTCGGGGTAAATCGCGAAGACCTCTCCTTCATCGAGTACCTCGCGGGCTTTTTCGAGCGAACCTTGCGCCGACTTAAGCGTTCCGCGCTCGACGGGAATCGAGCCCACTGTCTCGAAAAAGCGCTGTTTGATGCGGGCCGTGAGCCCGCTCTTGTGCCAAAAATCGGCTTTGATGATGTAGCGCACCTTGCGGTTGAACACGACCGGCACGAGGAATGAATCCACATTTGCGAGGTGGTTCGCGGCAATGATCACGGGGCCGGTCTCGGGCACATTCTCGAGTCCCGTGACCTTCGGCCGCCACCACGCCTTAATCATTGGGGCGACGAACGTGTGGGCGGTTTCGTAAAACACCGGCCTGCTCCTTCGGCTCGCTCTCTCGCACATGCGCCTCGCGCATGTTTCTCAGCGTAATCGCTCGGAGGTGCAGTTCCTAATGCGGGCCCGCGTGTTTAATGGATGGGGGTCCGACGGTTGCCCGGCAGGCGTCGGAACCCTTTTCGCAAGGTGCACCCCGCCACGACCGGAAGGATTTCGCTCATGCCCTCGAAGATTAACGTTGCCGTTGTGGGGCTCGGGACGAGCGCGCAAGCGGTGCACCTGCCTATGCTTCAGCGCCGCCACGATCGCTTCCAGCTCACCGCGGTCGTGGATATCTCGCCGCGCCGACTGCGTGAGGCAGCCGAAAAGTGGGGCATTGAGGAGGAGCGCCGCTACGGCAGTGTGAAGGACCTGATGGCGGCTGCGCGCAGCAAGGACGTTGAGCTGGATGCGGTTGTGTTCAGCGCCGACGGCGTGAAGGGGGAGGATATCCTCCAGATCATCAAGCGCGGCATCCCCGTTCTCGTCGAGCCGCCCGTCGCGTATGGCACCGAGGAACTTCAGGCGATCGTCGAGTTTGAGCGGATGGCCGGGCGGCCCCTCGTGATGCTCGCCTACGGCGCTGTGTACGACTCCTCTGTGAAGCTGCTCGTGGAGGAAAATCAGGCGCGCGACCTGCGCACCCTCGAGTTTGAGACGCTCATGCCGGCGAGCTCCGTGATGCACGGTAAGCACCACGTGACGTCGGCCGCCTATGATTTGCCGTCGGAGCAGCGCATTGAGCGCCGCGAAAATCTCAAGGACGCCGTCGAGAAGGGGGCGGGGCCCGGCGCGAATCAGCGCGACCGCGACATTTACGTGAAGGGGTTGCTCACTGGCGTTCTCGCACAGCTCGCCCTGATGCGCGCAACCTATGGTCCGTTGACCGAGCTGCACGGGGTGCGCCACTGGCCTGAGCAGGTGATTCCCGGCTCGATCGAGGTGCTCGGCGCGCTCGAGAAGGGCGTGCACGTTCGCCTCGTGTGGCACTACCTGCCGTTTGCGCCCGAGTTTCACGATGCGATTCGTGTCGTGACGAACCGCAGGCAGGGCCGGGTCGAGATCCCCGCCGTGGCGGATCTCGATACGCGCGGCTCGTTCACGTTCACCCAGAAATCCGACGGCGCGATTGTGAAGAGCGAGCGCCTCTCCGAGCACTCGCCTGCCTATGGCCTTCACGAGGCGTTCTACGCCTTTGTCGCGAAGGGAAAGGTGCCCGCCTACGGTCTTTCCGAGGCGCTCGAGGATCTCGAGATTTCACGAACGATCCTCGCCGAGCTCGCGCTCGTTGACGGCCGCGACATCAACGAGGCTCCCGAGGTCGAAGGCGAGGCTGACGACAACGAAGGCCGCGGTCACGGGGCTGAGGCGCGCGAGGGAAGCACTGTCGTCGCCGAGAACCCGCTCACGGAGACACCTATCGCGACCGCGCCGGAACCTGTCGAGGACGAGTTCGGGTCCGTGAGCTCGAAAGGTGCCGAGCAAGGCGAGGTCGAGATTTCCGAGCAAAGCGCACCCGCGCAAGCGGAGCCCAGCGAGGCGGAGGGTGCAAGCGGGAACGAGCCCAGCGGGGCGTAGCCCACACGCCGCGGCGCGACACGCCGAAGGGCAGGAATCACACAAGAATTTTTTGGGGACGTCGATGCGGATCGGCGTCCCCAATTCGTCGTGGAAAACCCCGGAAATTCACCAACGAACACAGGTTGTCCACAACTCCATCCACCGTCGAGCGCGCCTGCGACGTGCATGGTTCGTGGATAACACCATCGCTGTTCACCGCGCGTTCACATGAGGCCACAGCGTGTCCACACACCATCCACATCACATTCGTGTAATTCAGTACATCTTGTGGTGTTCCCATCGATCTGCCACTAGGTGTAGTGTTGAGGACGTTGGTTCGCGCAGCCCCACAGTTGGGCTTCACGTCCCCCGTGAACACGAAGAACACCCCGCATTTTTGAAAGGCCTCTCATGGAGATCACCGTCTACACCAAGCCCATGTGCGTCCAGTGCGACGCCACCAAGCGCGCCCTCAACAAGGCTGGCCTCGAGTACACGCTCGTGGACATCACCGAGGATGCCGCGGCCCTCTCGCACGTCAAGTCGCTGGGCTTCATGCAGGCGCCCGTCGTGACCACCCTGAACGATGCCTGGTCGGGCTTCCGCCCCGACAAAATTAAGGCGCTCACCGCACAGGCGAGCGAGATTCGCCAGGCTGCAGGCTTCTAAGCATTTAAGCGTCGTGACCTTTTGCCATGAGTAAGCTCGTCTACTTTTCGTCTGTTTCGGAAAACACCAAGCGATTCATCGAGAAGCTTGAGCTGCCCGAAGGAAGCGTCGCGCGCATCCCGCTGCGGCGCACCGAAGAGCCGCTCGTCGTTGACGAAGACTTCGTGCTCATGGTGCCCACCTACGGTGGCGGCAATACCGGGGGAGCGGTCCCCAAGCAGGTTATTCACTTCCTCAACGACAAGCGCAACCGCGCACACATCAAAGGCGTGATCTCGGGAGGGAACACGAACTTTGGCGAGGCATACTGCATTGCCGGCGACATCATCGCTCGCAAATGCAACGTGCCGCACCTCTACAAGTTTGAGCTCCTTGGGACATCAAGGGACGTCACCACAGTCAAAGAAGGGTTGGAACGGTTTTGGCAGAGCTAACCGAGATGCCGGGCTACGAGCACAACAAGGCGATGGACTACCACGCGCTCAACGCCATGTTGAACCTGTACGACGCGGACGGCAAGATCCAGTTCGACAAGGACCGCGAGGCGGCCCGCGAATACTTCCTCCAGCACGTTAACCAGAACACGGTCTTCTTCCACTCGCTCAAGGAAAAGCTCGACTACCTCGTCGAGAAGGAGTACTACGAGAAGCACGTTCTCGACCAGTACACGTTCGAGTTCATCAAGTCGCTGTACAAGCGCGCGTACGCGAAGAAGTTCCGCTTCCCCACCTTCCTTGGTGCATTTAAGTACTACACGTCGTACACGCTCAAGACGTTCGACGGCAAGCGCTACCTCGAGCGATTCGAGGATCGCGTGTGCATGGTCGCCCTGACCCTCGCCGCCGGCGATCAGGCGCTCGCCGAGCACATCGTCGACGAGGTTCTCGACGGGCGTTTCCAACCCGCGACCCCGACCTTCCTCAACGCCGGCAAGGCGCAGCGCGGCGAGCTCGTGTCGTGCTTCCTTCTGCGCATCGAAGACAACATGGAGTCGATCGGTCGTTCGATCAACTCCGCCCTTCAGCTTTCCAAGCGTGGCGGCGGCGTGGCCCTCCTGCTGTCGAACCTTCGTGAGCACGGCGCTCCCATCAAGCAGATCGAGAACCAGTCCTCGGGCGTCATTCCCGTCATGAAGCTCCTCGAGGATTCCTTCAGCTACGCCAACCAGCTCGGTGCACGCCAGGGCGCCGGTGCCGTGTACCTCCACGCACACCACCCCGACATCCTCCGCTTCCTCGACACGAAGCGCGAGAACGCCGACGAGAAGATCCGCATCAAGACCCTCTCCCTCGGCGTGGTGATCCCCGACATCACCTTCGAGCTCGCGAAGAACAACGAGCCGATGTACCTGTTCTCGCCGTACGACGTCGAGCGGGTCTATGGCAAGCCGTTCGCGGACATCAACGTGACGGAAAAGTATCGCGAAATGGTGGACGACCACCGCATTGCGAAGAAGAAGATTCGCGCACGCGACTTCTTCCAGGTGCTCGCCGAGATCCAGTTCGAGTCGGGCTACCCGTACATCATGTTCGAGGACACGGTGAACCGCGCTAACCCCATCGGCGGCGGCAAGGTCACCCACTCGAACCTGTGCTCGGAGATCCTCCAGATCTCGACTCCGTCGACTATGAACGCGGACCTCTCCTACGAGACGCTCGGCCGTGACATTTCGTGCAACCTCGGCTCGCTTAACATCGCGAAGGCCGTGGACTCGCCCGATTTCGCAAAGACGATCGAGACGGCGATCCGTGCCCTTACGGCAGTGTCGGATTCCTCCGACATCTCCTCGGTGCCCACCATCGCGAACGGCAACAAGGCCTCTCACGCGATCGGCCTCGGCCAGATGAACCTTCACGGGTTCCTCGCGCGCGAGTCGATCCACTACGGAAGCGAGGAAGGCCTCGACTTCACGAACATGTACTTCTACTCGGTCGCGTACCACTGCATTAAGGCGTCGACCAAGATCGCTCAGGAGCGCGGCGAAACGTTCATGGGCTTCGAGGATTCGAAGTACGCGAGCGGCGAGTACTTCGAGAAGTACATCAACGAGGTGTGGGAGCCGAAGACTCAGCGCGTCCGCGAGATCTTCGAGAACTCGAGCATCCACCTGCCCACGCAGGACGACTGGAAGGCCCTCGCGGCGGAGGTGAAGGAACACGGTATGTACAACGCGTACCTGCAGGCCGTTCCGCCTACCGGTTCGATCTCTTACATCAACCACTCGACGAGCTCGATCCACCCGATCGTCTCCAAGATTGAGATCCGCAAGGAAGGCAAGATCGGCCGCGTCTACTACCCGGCGCCGTACATGACGAACGACAACCTCGAGTTCTACGAGGATGCGTACGAGATCGGCTACGAGAAGATCATCGACACGTACGCCGAGGCGACCCAGCACGTTGACCAGGGCCTCTCGCTCACGCTGTTCTTCCCGGACACGGCGACGACCCGCGATGTGAACAAGGCCCAGATCTACGCGTGGCGTAAGGGCATCAAGACCCTCTACTACATCCGCCTGCGTCAGATGGCGCTCCAGGGTACGGAAGTTGAGGGCTGCGTGAGCTGCATGCTCTAGCAGGGCAATCCCGGAAGGCGCCCCGCTCACCGTCATGGTGGGCGGGGCGCCTTGCTATCCACGGGCGCGACGGGAGCTGGGCCACCGTCGGACCCATGCCGCAATACCCGGCCCCGTGCCGGCCGGTCCCGCTGGCCCTGGCCCCTTGCCTGCCCTGCCTCTGGATAGGTTTTCTGAAGGTGGTGAAAAACGGCGTAGGCCGGCTGATTTTTAACGTGTGGGGGCGATTTTTCACCACTTTGGTGAGGTGCAGGAGGTGCAGGCTTGGGGAGAGGGTGTAGGCAAACGAGCGAGCAGGCCGAAAGCGGCGTGCAATGTCGTTCGTCTACACCCTCCGGAAGTGGGTGCCAGGCCAGACGGCGGGTGCCGGTCAGGTGGCAGGCGCCAGGTCAGGTGCCAGACGCCGGGCTACACCTCGAACGCGAGCGACCAGGAACCCGAGCGCGGGCGCAGCTGGTACTCGGGCCTCACGTCGGGGCCGCACGAGCGCGACCCCAGGCCGTGCTGCGCCACATCGAAAATGAGATGCGTGCGCTCCGGTGTGCCCAGCTCATGCGGGTGGCGAGCCTTCGTGATCTGCTCGATCGAGTGCTCACGCACCTGGAAGCCAGGCCGTTCGCGGTGGGGTCCGACGGCATCCGCGCGCACGGTGAGCCCAAAGCCCGACAGCTGAAGCTCGCGCAACCCGGGGCGGTAGCCCGACTCCTGCGGAACCGCGTACTCGACATTCAGATCCGAGACGGGCATCGAGAAGCGGCCAATGCGCGCGGCGCGGCACGAATCGACGTAGTTCTCGAGCGGACCCGAGCCGAACCACGAGGCCTCGCCGGCACCGAGCGGCGCCGTGAACTCGAGCCCGAGGCGCCCCCACACGTACTCCCAGTTCGCCGAAGGTGCGGCGTCGGCATACAACCGAAGAACGCGCGAGGCACCACCCTTCGCCCCACCGGCAGCGTCCTCGAGGTGCCACGTGATATCGAGATCGACGTAAGCGCGGCCGGCAGGCGTGCTGTAGCGGTGCACGGCGCGGACCTCATGCTCGTCGAGCCACACGCCAATGACGCGGCGCTCGAGCTTATCGATGCCGATCTCACGCCACAGCGCCGCGGTGGGCGGGGCCTGGGTTCCCGAGCCGGTCGTCTCGGCCGGGTCGGCGAGGATGTACGAGCCGAAGTCGCCAAGTGAGTCGTTCTCGGTGGGGGCGCGGAACAGGCGAAGCTGAGGACCGGCGAGATCGAGGTCGCCCAGCTTCACGAGGTCGCCCGTGCGCGGATCGAAGTGGGCCTCGCCGAGGGCGAAGGAACCGTCGGAATCTGGAACCTGACCCACCCGCTCACTGCCGCCGGCCGTCGAGGGGAGCGGCGAAGGGAAGGAAGGCGCTACAGTCTGGCTCGAATCCGTCACGGGAACCTGCGTGAACGCTACTTCGTGGCCGGCGTCGGCCCACTCGGTGCCTTCGCGCAGAACCGCGCGGATCGTGCGGAACTTCTCGCCCGAAAGTTCGCCCTCGTGGCCCTCGGCGAAGGGTGGCAGAGTCAACTCCCCGGCGTAGCTGTTCCAGCCGCTTGCGGAAACTTCCTCGACGGGGCACTCACGGCGCAGAACCTCGCGGCCGTCGACCTCATCGACGACCTCAAACACGAAGTCGTGGAGATCGCCGGCGTGGCGGAGGTCCTGGATATATGCCGCGGTGATGATGACATCGTCGAAATCGCCATCGAGGGCCCGCTCGGTATCTCCCTCCATAGCGAGGTCGAACTCAAGCTTGATCGGGCTCACGATCGCGCCGAACTCCACGAGCCCCGGAGTTGCCTCACCCGAGGAGAGCACGAGGCCATCGCACACAAACGACGAGTCGTGAACCTGCTCGCCGAAGTCGCCGCCGTAGCCGAATAACTCGGTGCCGTCTTCGGTGCGGGTCGCGATGCCGTGATCGCGCCACTCCCACACGAAGCCGCCGTGCCACTGCGGGTAGGTCTCGAAAACTTCTTCGTATTCAGTGATGCCGCCCGGGCCGTTGCCCATTGCGTGCACGTATTCGCACAGGATCATGGGGCGCTTCGCGAGCTCGGCGTTGCGTCCAGGCATTGTGCCGCCAAACTTGCCGTGCCCGAGAGCCATTTCGCGCATTGTCTCGATCGGCGGATACATGCGCGACACGAGATCGGTGTACTGACCGTCGTAATCCTGCTCGTAATGCACGGGGCGCTCCGGATCGCGGCGGCGAAGCCAGTTCGCCATCTGCGCCATGTTCGCGCCCGTATGGCCCTCGTTGCCGAGCGACCACGAGACGATCGACGGGTGGTTCTTGTCGCGCTCGAAGAAACGCTCGACGCGGTCAAGAAGCGCGTCCCGCCAGCGCGGATCGTTCGCGGGAACATCGCGCCAGTTTTCGCCAAGGAAGCCGTGCGCTTCGTAATCGCACTCGTCCATGACCCAAAAGCCCAGCTCATCGGCAAGGTCGAAGAGTTCGGGATGCGGCGGGTAGTGGGAGGTGCGGATCGCATTCACGTTGTGGCGTTTCATGAGCAGAAGTCCCTCGCGAGCCTTCTCGCGGTCCCACACGCGGCCAAGCTTCGGATCGTACTCGTGGCGATTCACGCCGCGAATGCGCAGCTTCTTACCGTTGACGCGCCACTCGTGGCCCACGATCTCGACGCGCCTAAAGCCCGTGCGGATCGTCAGAGTCTCGGCCTCGTTCGATACGGTCGCGGTGTACAGGCGCGGGCAGTCCGCGCTCCACGGTTCCACTTCGGGGATCGGGATGGGGCCGACGGCTGCTGGGCTCTCGAACGTCTCCGAGATTCCAAGCTCGTCGATTGCGACCGTGACGGGGAACGCTGCCTCCTCCGCGCGAATCTCCGGAATGAGCGTGCCGGGCCCGGGAGCGGAAGGGCCGTTCGTCGGGTCGAAATCGGCGCGCAGCCAGGCATCCTCGATGCCGGCGGCCGGGCGGAACAGGAGCTCAACGTCGCGGTAGATGCCGGGCAACCACCACTGGTCCTGGTCCTCGAGGTATGTGTTCGAGGACCACTGGTGCACGCGCACGTGCAGAACGTTCTCGCCCTCGACGACGAGGTCCGTGACGTCGAGCTCCTGCGTGAGGCGCGAGCCGCGCACGACGCCCGCCTGCTCGCCGTTGAGGCTGATGATCGCGAGGGACTCGATGCCGAGGGTGCGCAGATACACGCGCGCGCCGTTCTCGAGCTCCGCGATCTTCTCAGCACTCAGCGTGAAGCGAGTGCGGTAGTCGCCAGTCGGGTTGTCGTCGGGAACGTTCGGGGCATCCACGGGGAAGGGGAACTGGACGTTCTGGTACGCGGGGGCGCCGTATTTTCCGAAGTCGCCGTACTCGCCGCCACCGGTAAGAACCCAGTGCGAAGGAACGGTGATGTCGTCCCAGCCCGAGTCGTCAAAGTCCACTGTCGGAGCCGAATCGCCCGCGCCCTCGGCGCTGCGGGAATACGCGAACTTCCACGTGCCCGCGAGGCTTACCGTTTCAGCATTCGTAGAAAGGTGGCTGCGGGGCGAGATCCGCGCACCTGAGCCGGGGGAGTAGGAGGTGATTTCGTGAAGTGTACTCATGAGGTCTTCCTTGTCCGGTTGAGTGGGTGGTCTTAGCCTTTGGTTGAACCCATCGTGAGTCCCGAAACGAACTGACGCTGCAGAACGAAGAACAGGATCAGGATGGGTAGAGCTGCGAGGATCGAGCCCGCCGAGAGAAGGTTGTAGTCGGTGAAGAACGAACCTTTGAGGTTATTCAGGGAGCTCGTCACGGGGAACTTGTCGCCCTTTTGCAACAGCACTGTAGCCCAGAAGAATTCGTTGTAGATCCAGGCCGTTTGCAGCGTCGCGAGGGCGGCGAGCGGGGTGCGGCACAGCGGAATCGTGAGGGTCCAGAACTGCGACCACACCGAGGCGCCGTCCACGTCGGCCGCTTCGTAGATTTCCGCCGGGATGGCCTTCATGTAGTTCGCGAGCACGAACGTGCAAAAGCCCGTTTGGAACGCCGTGTTGACGATGATGACGCCAAGGTGCGTGTCGAGGAGCGAACCGGAGGCCGAGAGAAACTCGGGGATCGGGGTCCACATGAACATGCGGTAGACCGGCACGAGAAGCGACTGCGGCGGGAGCAGGTTCGCGGCCACGAAGAAGGCGAGCATCGCGAGGTTGAACTTGAACGAGAAGCGCGCGAGAACGAACGCCATGCACGAGCTCAACGCAAGGGTGAACACGACCGCGAAGAAGGTAATGATGAGGGAGTTGAGGAACGACTGGGTGAAGCCGCCCTGCTCCCACGCATTCACGAAGTTGTCGAGCGTGAAGCCGCCGAAGCTGAAGTAGCCGTGCTGGCTCGTGTAGCTGTAGTCGCGGAACGAGTTGAAAAGCGCCCACAGGAGGGGGAACAGCCACGCGAGGGCGACGATCAAAAGGAAGACGTTGAGAAACGCCCTTGAAACGGTAAGGTTCTTTTTCTTCGGGGTCATGTCAGTTCTCTCCCTTGAGCATGATGCGCAGCTGAATCACGATGAAGATTGAGCTCATGATGAGCATGATCGTGGCGAGCGCACTACCGAAGCCGATGCGGCTTGCCTCGCCCACGACGTTCGAGGTCACGAGGGTCGAGATGAGCTCGAGGCCGTTGCGGCCCTTGTTGATGATCCACACGATGTCGAATGCGCGAAGACCTTCGATGAACGTGATGACGAGCAGCAGGATGTTCACGGGGCGCAGCACGGGGAAAATGATCTGGAAGAACGTGCGGGTGGGGCTTGCACCGTCAAGTGCGGCCGCCTCCTTGAGAGCGGGGTCAACGCCCTTGAGGCCAGCTAAGTAGAGCAGCATGATGTAGCCAACGTGGCGCCACCCGTTCGCGATGATCGCGGCATAAAGGTTGATGTTCGGATCGCCGTACCAGTCGATCTGCGTGCCAAGAATGGCGTTGATGAAACCCTGGTCGCGGCTGTACATGAGCTGCCAGATGAAGCCAATGAGCGCGGCCGAGAGCACGACTGGAAGATAGAGAGAAGTCTGGTAGAACTTCGTGAGCTTCAGTTCTTTATCGAGGAGGACCGCGAGGAACATCCCGAGCGGGGTGAAGACGAAGAACAGCACGAGAAGCCACACGACGTTGTGCCACAGCGCCGGCCAGAACGGCGGGTAGATCGTGAACATGTCGATGTAGTTCTGGATGCCAACGAAATGAATGTCGCCGAGGCCGCCGATGCCGTCCCAGTTGCTGAAGGACAGGATCACGGTGCATAGGGCGGGAATCCACACGAAAACGCCGACGATCACGAGCGGGATGATGCTCATCGCGATCACGGTGAATTTGTCCCAGCCGTGCAGCTTGGCTAGCGGTCCGATCTTTTTGGACACGACTCGCTCCTTGGATTGGGGTCGAAAATAGGGGTCAGGACTCGGCAGGGAAGATGGACTTCTTCTGCTTCTCGATGTCGCGAAGGATCGAGTCGATCGAGTCGGGGTTCTTCAGGAAGTTCTGCAGCGACGGGCTGATGACCGTCGAGGCGAAGTCGGGGCGCGTATCGCGGTCGAGGAACTGCGAGATCGCGCTCGCGTTGGTGATGAGCTCGACGGCTTTCTTCTGGAGCTTCGAGTAGTTGCTTTGATCCTGGTCAGTTCTCGGCGAGATCACGGAAGGATCGGCATCGAGCTTGTACTGGATGGCGTCGGCCGTCGCGAGGTACGTGAGGAGTTCCTTCGCCTTCTTTTCGTTGTGGGGCTTTGCCGCCATCATCCAGCCGTCAATGGGGGCTTCGACGACGTCGGCACCGATCGCCGGATCGAACTCCGGGAAGGTGAAGAAGTCGAGATCGTCTGGGTCTTCGCTGTCGGCCCACTGCTGGTCGATGAACATCCCTATCGTGTACATCGCGGTTTCTTCCTTGAGCATCGACTGCGCGGCTTCCTGCCACGTGCGCCCGAGCGGGTCCGCCTGCTGGTAGGGGAGGAGCTCGCGCCAGGCCGCGAAGATGTTCTTCACTTCTTGGCTCTCCCACGATTCCTTGCCGGCCATGAGTGAGACGTGGAAGTCGTAGCCGTTGACGCGAAGGTCGAGCATGTCGAACGTGCCCATGGCCTCCCAGCCGTCCTTATCGCTGAACGCGATGGGGGTGAGCCCCGCGGCTTTGATGTCCTCGTTGAGGGCGAGCCATTCGTCGAAGGTTTCGGGGACGCTCCAGCCGTGCTTCTCGAACACGCTCGGCTTGTAGAACACGGCCCACGGGTAGTAGTTCCACGGAATGAACACGAGGCGGCCGTCATCGGCGGACGAGGCGACCTTCATCGATTCGGGCATGCCGTCGATGTTCGCCCACACGTCACTCAGGTCGCTCACGAGGCCGCGCTCGGCGAAGAAGCGCGCGCGGTAGCCCGCGAACCACGTGAACACGTCGTCCGGGTTGCCCTGGAGGTAGTTGTTGATACCTTCCTTAAAGGTTTCGTGGTCAACGGTGTTGATGTCGACCTTGCCGCCCTTCCACGAGCTCAGCATGTCCAGCACGGCCTTTTTTGGGATCGCATCGCTCTGGTGGGATCCGACGGTGACCGTGTTCGGGTCGTTGTTGGCGCCGCAGCCTGCGAGCAGGGCGAGCGCACTCACGCCGGCTCCCGCGCCGAGGACGGCGCGACGGCTCGCGGTGGCCTCGCGGATCGCGCGGACCGACGCGGGGATCTCATCGATCCAACTGTCGTTCATGAGGTTCTCCTTTGAAGATTTTCGTGCGTGAGGGTCTTAGGTTGTTTCGCGTACCACGAGGGACGTGGGGAGCGTGAGTGATTCGATGGGCTTGACATCGCCGAGGGCGTTGAGCAGGCGTGCCCCGCTCGCGCCGACGTCGAAGATGGGCTGGGAGATGGTCGTTAGTGCCGGGGCGGTCTCGGCCGCGAGGGCGTGGTCGTCGAATCCCACGACCTTGACGTCGCCAGGGATGCTTCGGCCGGCTTCGCGGAGCACGGCGAGAACGCCGAGGGCCTGGCGATCCGAGCCGCACAGGATCCCGTCGATGTCGGGGTGGTGTGCGAGAAGCTCGCGCGTTGCCGAGGCGCCTCCGCCTGTTGAATAAGGTGCGTGGATGACCTCGAGCGGGGCGGTGTCGAGTGCCGAGAGTTGGCCCTCGACGCGATCGTGGGCACCTTGCGCCGTTTCCGGGCCCGCGATGATCGCGATGCGATGGGCGCCGCGCTCAACCAGGTGGCGCGCGCCGAGCTCGCCGCCCTGGCGGTCATCGATTGTCACGGTCCACGTGTTTTCTCGACCCTCAACGAGGGGGCCGAGCACGATCGTCGGGATCGCGGTACTCATTGCTTCGAGCAGCGGATCGTCGATGTGGGGCGAGAGCACGAGCGCGCCGTCGACCCGGTTCGGGGCGAGCTGGCGCAGCGTTCGCTCTCGCTCCTCATCGGTTGTGGCAAAAAGAAGATTGAGGGCGATGTCGCTGCCCACGAGCGCGGAGTTGATGCCCTGGAGCATCCGCCCGAACGTCGGGTCGTCGAAAAGCTCGCCGTAGGGTTCGGTGAGGATCGCTGCATAGACGTTGCTCTTGCCCGAGGCGAGGGAGCGCGCGTGAGCGTTGGCGCGATACCCGGTTTCAGCGATGGCCTTTTCCACTTTGGAGCGGGCTTCGGGGGAGGAGATTTGTCCGTTGAGCACGCGTGAGACCGTGCTGCGGGACACGCCCGCGGCGCGTGCGACGTCGTTGATTGTGGCCACGCGTGTTCTCCTCTTCTTTGAGTTGCGCGCACCCATGCGTTGCGGAATTTTGCGCGCCTCGCAGCGGAAGACCTACGTGACGCACACCCGGTGGGAGCGCTCCCAGTCACTGTAGCGTGTGCCACCAGAAGGATGTCAAATTGCACCACTTAGCGGGCTAGACAGCGCGTTTTACGAGCTTGCGGTGTAAGAGGGGGTGATGGTCACGCTTCCGGGAAGTGGTCCACCGTTTGGACTTGTAGCTGCTGGCCTTCGAGCTGCTTCCTTCGCTCGTACTCCTTTGATTGGCCATCGAGCGCGAGAGTGATGATCACGATGATGCCGATGATCGCAAAAATTGAGCCCACGATGCCGCCGATGCGCTGAAGAAAATACGTCGTCTCACTCGGCTCGTTTGCCTCGCGGTCGCGATAGCGCCACGCATAAAAAGTGCGCCACACGTGCTGTGGCGAAATCGCGTACCACAGCGCGAAAAAGAGACACAGTGCAAGCGCGAGGACTGCCAAGACCACCAAAGTTGAGCTCCCGTCTACTGACGTTCTTAACCATTCTTGATCGCGTTCGTGACCACAACCGCCCACAGGCACACGAGAATGTAAGCGCCAAAGAAAATGAACGCGAGGATCATGGACGGCAGTGGCACGAGCCCTACCCCTACCCCGCGGCCTGAAGGTAATAGCCAAACATTGCGATCGCCCCCATGACGATGATGGCGCCGCCCACCCTCATGAGTGCGAGACGCGCCGAGCTTGGTTCGTTTGCTTCACGATCCTTATATGCCCACGCCATGGTGATTTCCCACGTCTGGGAGGGGAAAACAGCCATCGCTGCTCCGTAGACGATGAGCAGGATAAACACGAGCGACATGAACGGCATGAGGTCTCCTGACTACTGCGGGCGTGATCTACGGCTCACCCTAAGACGCGCCGCTGAGAGCAAGGCCCGCGACCCTCATCCAGTTGTCGACTCGGCTCGCTAGGATGGGCAAGGTATGCCGCGTGGGCAAGCGTCGGAACCCCCGAGCTTACGCTGGCAGGGATGGGGTGGTCGGCTGAGCCGGCCTGGAGTCCGACGTCTGCTGGGACCATCGTTGCGAAAGGACGAGCGTGAACACCGATCACATCAAGCACAGCGTGCAGGCCATCAACTGGAACCGCATCCAAGACCCGAAAGACCAGGAAGTGTGGGATCGCCTCACGGGCAACTTCTGGCTTCCCGAAAAGGTGCCGCTCTCGAACGACATCCAGAGCTGGTCGAAGCTCAATGAGCAGGAGCAAGAGCTCGTGATGCGCGTCTTCACCGGGCTGACGCTGCTCGATACCGTGCAGGGAACCGTCGGCGCCATTTCGCTGATCCCCGACGCGGTGACCCCCCACGAAGAAGCCGTGTACACCAACATCGCGTTCATGGAATCCGTGCACGCAAAGAGCTACTCGCAGATCTTCTCGACGCTCTCCAACACCAAGCAAATCGATGAAGCATTCCGCTGGAGCGAGCACAACGAGGCCCTCCAGAAGAAGGCGAAGATCGTTCTCGAGTACTACACCGGTGACGATCCCGAAAAGCGCAAGGTCGCCTCGACCCTCCTCGAGAGCTTCCTGTTCTACTCGGGCTTCTATCTGCCGATGTACTACTCGAGCCGCGGCGAACTCACGAACACCGCAGACATCATCCGCCTCATCATCCGCGACGAGGCCGTTCACGGCTACTACATCGGCTACAAGTACCAAAAGGCTGTGGAGAAGCAGTCGCCCGAGCGCCAGGCGGAGCTCAAGGACTACACGATGAGCCTGCTCATGGACCTCTACGACAACGAAGAGGAATACACCGAAGACCTCTACGACCCGGTCGGCTGGACCGAGGACGTCAAGATGTTCCTTCGCTACAACGCCAACAAGGCCCTCATGAACCTCGGCTACGAGGCACTGTTCCCACAGGAATCGACCGAGGTCAACCCCGCGATCCTCGCCTCGCTCTCGCCGAACGCCGACGAGAACCACGACTTCTTCTCCGGCTCCGGCTCGAGCTACGTCATGGGCAAGGCCGTCGAGACCGAGGACGACGACTGGGACTTCTAATCTGAGCGGTTTTTCGCAACCGTTAACGCAGTGGGCGGCACGTTTGACGACGTGTCGCCCACTTTTTCTCGATGTGGGGCCTTGGCGGCTAGCGTGGCGGAAGCGTTTCAGCAAAGATGTACTGTGTGTCCGGTAAAGAAGCATGAAACTTCAGGTGACGTGCAGCTTTGCTTAGTTTATTCCCAGGTAGGATTGAGGTTGGTTGACGATCTTTCAACCACCCGGGCACCGTTAGCAAACCCAGGTTCGCCAACACCGCCCGGGACATTTGTGGACCTGGTTCACTTCAACAGAAAGTAGTCATTCCATGTCTCTTATTTGGGCAATCATTTCCTGGATCATCATTGGCGGCCTCATCGGCCTTATTGCTCGCGCAGTCATGCCGGGCAAGCAGTCGATGGGCATGGGGATGACCATCATCCTTGGTGTCATCGGCGCAATCGTCGGTGGCCTCATCGGTGGTCTCTTCGGCGACGGTGGCTGGAGCTCGCTCCTTGACAACCCGTGGTCGCTGTGGACGATCCTGCTTTCAGTGATCGGTGCGCTCGTGGTCATGTTCGTCTACGGACTGCTCACGAAGTCCGACAACTGATCGTGACGCATCAATAGGAACACGCGCATAGCGCAAGCGCCCACCTCCGGATCTCCGGGGGTGGGCGATTTTCATAGGCAAAGCAGCCCGGATTTGTGCGGCGGTCCCAGTTTTGCCGGCGCAGCGCCGGCTTGTTCCCGGCGCAGCCCTCGGCCTGTTCCCGAGCCCCGGGCCTCCCCGTCACGGATTATGAAGAATCTGGGCTCGGGGCGAGGTGTGAGGCTTGGAGTGCGGCGGTTTTTTCATGAAGTGAGTCGACCAAGGAGATAGCAAAAGAGATGGGCCAGGCGCGAGACAGGGACGCGGAACTGCCCGGCCCGAGAGGCCGGGCAGCCAGTGCCTACTCTTCGTAGGCTGCCTTCGCGGTTTGGACGGCTCGCAGACGCGCGAGATCGAGTTTCGAGCCGCGATCAAAATCGACGACGCCATTCTTTTCCTGGAACACGTCGGTGAGCTGCGTGTAGCAGTAGCCGAACATGAGCGGGTTGGTCAGCAGAACGTTCGTCAGGGCCTCGAAACGCTCGTACAACTCTTCTTCGCTGCGAACCCTGTTGCCGTAACCCCACGACTCGGCCTGGTCTTGACCGGTGAACTCGGCGGCGCGTGCCTCTTGCTCGTTCCACCAGATGCCGCCGTATTCGGACACGAAGAACGGCTGGCCCTCGTAGGGGACGGAGAAATGACCGTCAGCGAACGGCATCTCGTTCGGAGCGAGCTCACGCCTGTTGACTTGCGGCTTTCCTTCGGCGAGTGGTGCCTGTTCGCGAGCGAATGCTTCCGGGTCCTGCTCGTAGGAGTGCGAGTCGTAAATATCGGCGCCGCGCACACGGTGGCTGTAGCCCGAAGCGTCGATGACTGGGCGCGATGGATCTGCGAGTTTCGTGGCGTTGTACATCGCGTGGGTGACGTCGTCGAGCACGGTGATGCGGTCGTGCAGCACCTGGTGCGTTTCATTGAGGGGGCACCAGCCGATGATGCTCGGGTGGGAGAAGTCGCGTTCGAGTGCCTCGATCCACTGCGCAACAAAGCTCGACGTGGGCTCCTGGTTGTAGCCGAGGGGGCCTCGCCCGGATACGCCCCAGTCACCGAATTCGCCCCACACGAGGTAGCCATAGAGGTCGGAGAAGAACAGCATGCGTTCCTCAAACACTTTTTGATGTAAGCGAGCGCCGTTGAAGCCGGCAGCGAGGGCGATCTGGATGTCGGCGAGTATCGCCTCGTCGGAGGGTGCGGTCATGAGGGTTTCTGCCCAGTATCCCTGGTCGAGTACGAGGCGCTGGAACACGCGCTCGCCGTTGATGCGGAATTCGGTGGCCTCGAGGGCGGTTGAGCGCAGGCCAGCGTAGGAGTGTACTTCGTCGATCACGCTACCGTCGGAATCGAGTAGCCGCGCCATCACGCTGTACAGTTCCGGCTCGCCAGCCGCCCAGATCCGCACGTGCTCCTCGGGAATGGCGACGCGCACGCGTGGCGCGAGGTCAAGGTCTGCGCGGGCGCTTGCGGTGGCCAGGGGGGCACCTTCGGGGGTTCCGACGGTGACTTCGACTCGTATGCCCTTCGTGTTGTGGGTGAGCGGCAACGTGATGTCGAAGGAGTGGTCGGCGAGCGACGGCGTGGTGCGAACGGCCCGGATGGCGTGCGCGGGCACTCCCTCGAGCCACACCGTTTGCCAAATCCCGGTCGTGCGGGTGTATTGGCAGTGCGTGGAGTCGTGCCAGGTGGCTTGCTTGCCGCGTGCCTGAGGTTCCCAGCGGGAATCACGGGCGCGCACGACGATCGTGGCCGTCTCGCCTGGGCTCACGATGCCGTTGAGGTTTGCCTGGAAGGGAGTGAAGCCGCCGCGGTGGCGGGCAACCTCCACGCCGTTGACCCACACGGTCGCATCGTGGTCGACGGCGCCGAAGTGGAGGACGGGGACGAGAGGTTCGCCGGCGGGACCGTCGGCCCACTCGGCTGGGATTTCTATCTCGCGGCGGTACCAGACGGCTTCCATGAAGTCGGTGTGCTCGACGCCGGAGGCTTTTGATTCGGGCGCGAACGGCACAAGGATCGAGCCTTCAAGGGGGCGGTCGAGAAGACCGCGTTCACGGCCCGTGTCGCCGGCATCGATCTCGAATTCCCACGTGCCGTTGAGGTTGAGCCACGTGGGGCGGTGGCACTGGGGGCGCGGATGTTCGGGCTTGGGGACGTCGGTCGCGGCGGAGAGGGGAGCGTCGAGGAGGCTCGCGAGGTGCTCGGCTCGTTCAGCGAGTGCCTTCAGCTCGGGGACCGCGGCGAATTCGGGAAGGAGTGGCATTCTGGGTTCCTCACGTCGTCGTGTGTGCGTGCTGATGAGGCCCAGTCAATCACGGCAACACTCAAAATTGCAACGTGAGAAAAACGCCGGCTTAGTCGCCGAGGGTGGAGGTGCGGGTCGCGAGCGTGTGCGGCACGAGGAATGTCGAGCCTGACCCGAGCGCGGTGGCCTCGGCGGCTTCCGCGCCTTTCGCGAAGGAATCATCGCCGAGGGCCGCGAACAGCGCCGCCGATACGAGGCACTCGAGGTCCGGTGCGACCGAGGTGAGCGGGGGAGTGGCGTGTGCCGATTCCGGAATGTCGTCCCAGCCGGTCACGAGGACATCGGTGCCGATCGAGAAACCGGCTTCTCGAAGAGCTTCGCAGGCGCCGAGAGCAAGCAAGTCATTCCCGCCCACGATGGCGTCGAACGGAAGGGTCTTCGCGCTAGCTGAACCTGAAATGAGGGCCTTCACCTGCGCGTACCCTTCGCGTCGCGTCCATTCGGTGGTGTGGATCAAAAGCTGATCGGCGGGGGAGATTCCCGCGAATCGGCAAGCTGCGCGAAAGCCCGTGAGGCGCTCTGTTCCCGTGGAAGCAGCGCCCTCCTGGGCGCCGAGAAACAGGGGGTGCGTGGCGCCGCGCTCGATTATGTGTCGCACGACGTCGACCGCGCTCGCGGTGTTGTCGATACTCACGTGGTGAATGCTGCCGTGGTCGGCAACCGCTTCTCCCAGGACGACCGTGGGAAGCGGCGAATGCTCGGCGAGTTCGCGAACCGTCTCGGGAAGAAGTGGGGCCATGATGAGCGCACCGAAAGAGCGTTTAGCGAGGCCGCGCGCGTATCGGCGTTCAATGTCGGCGTGCTCGCCTGTGAGCTCGATACTCACGCTGTAACCAGCACGTGCCGCGACGTTGTGGAACGTCTCCGCAAGGCGCGCAAAATACGGATTGAGCAGGTGGGGGATCACGAGCGCTACCGTGCGGGTAGCCTTGCCGCGAATCTCTCGCGCCGACTCGTTTGGCACGTAGCCGAGTTCGTCGATCGCCGCGAGAACCTTGTCGCGCGTCGCGGGCTTCACAACGGGGCGGTTGTTGACGACGTTGGAAACGGTCTTCCAAGACACGCCGGCGCGAGCGGCGACGTCCTTGATGCTTGCGCGCTTGTACGGCTCAGGCTCGTTCATGGTGCCCCCTTTCCGGACATGAGAAGTGATTTCAGTGTAGGGCCAGTAGGCGTCGGACCACGCGTGCGCCCCTCTCGCACAGCGCGAATTGCCCGCGTTCGGGAGTTGACGTGAACTTGATCGCGGTGGCAGAATCTCACGTGAGAATCAAAGGTGAGTTACACCGCACACCTGTCAACGATGACGAGGAAGGTGAAGCGCCATGCCAAGCGCGCACAACAATCACACCCCGCCGGGGCTCAGTCGCCGGTCGCTCCTTGCGGGTTTTGGCGCCGGCGCACTCGGGCTTGGGCTTGCCGGATGCGGAGCCGCGCAAGCGGACCCGTCGAAGGTTGCCGTGTGGGATCTCTTCAGCGGTGCCGACGGTGAAAAAACTCGCGGCATGATCGCTGAGGTTGTCGAGGAAAATCCCGGCTTAAATGTTGAGCCCACGACCCTCAGCTGGGGAAACCCCTACTACACGAAGCTCGCGATGGCCGCCGCATCGAGCGCGCCGCCGAGCACAGCAATCATGCACGTGAGTCGCGTCGCCGGCTTCGCGCCGGGCGGCCTCATCGAGCCGTGGGACATGAGCCTGTTCGAAGAATTTGACGTCTCGACCGACACGTTCACCAAGGCCCTTTTGGAGGCGTGCCAGTACGACGGCAAACAGTACGCAGTGCCGCTCGACACACACCCCTTCATCAGCTTCTTTGATCGGGACGTTGCGGAAAAAGCCGGGGTACTCGAGTCCGACGGCACCCTCGCGATCGACTCGCCCGAAGCGCTCCAGGAAGTCGGCACCAAGCTCGGCGAAGTGACTGGCGGGCCTGGAATCGCGTTCGGCTATCAGCTCGACACCGCGCAAGCGTGGCGGCTCTTTTGGGGCTTGTTCCACCAGACCGGTGGTGAGTACAGTTTCGAGCCGGGTGAAAAGGCCGACATGGACATCGACGCCGCCGCGCGCGTCGTCGCCGCGGTGAACTCGTGGATGGATGACAAGTGCATGGCGTCCTCGCAGGATTACCCGGGCGCGCTTTCCGCCTTCAACGGTGGGCGCAACGCCATGATTCTCTCCGGCGTGTGGGAGCTCAATGGGTTCAAGGAAAGCGTCAAGTCGCTTGCGGGCGCACCTATGCCGACGATGTTCGGCACCCCCGCGAACTACGCCGACTCCCACACCTACGTGTTCCCGAAGAACCGCCGCATGACCGACGAGCTCAGACGCAGCACTTACCTTTTCGTGTCGTCGATGCTCAAGAAAGGTGACCAGTGGGGCGCCGCCGGGCACATTCCCGGTTACCTCCCGTCGCAAGAGGAGCCCGCCTACCGCGAGCTCGAAATTCAAAACCAGTACAAGGATGCTGCCGAGACCGTCGTCGTGGACCCGAAGGTGTGGTTCGCGGGTGCTGGTTCCGATTTCCAAAACCGCGTGTGTCAGCGGCTTATCGAGGGCTTTCGCGGAAGCGTCGAACCGCAGCGGGCGATCGAGGGAATGCTCGACGTCATCAGCGGCATCGCTATGCAACCCAACCCCACCGAATAAGGAGGTCACGCCATGAATGAACGCGCACGCTTCACCTCCCGCGGTGCGGGATGGTTCGCCCTTCCCTACATGATCCTTTTTATTCTCTTCCTCATCGTCCCCATCGTGTGGGACCTATGGATGAGCTTTACGGATCAGTCGCTCGCTTCCACGAACAGCGGTTTCGTGGGGATCGACAACTATCTCGAGGCTTTCACGAGCCCCGACATGTACTCGAGCCTCTTGAACACACTGTTCTTTACGCTGATTTCGTCAGTTCCGCTCGTCATCCTCTCGTTCGTGCTCGCCTACCTCGTTGTGACGGGCCTTCCGGGTCAGTGGCTCTGGCGCCTCACGTTCTTCGCCCCGTATTTGCTTCCGGTTTCAGTCGTGACCGCGATGTGGGGAATGATGTTCTCGAACGACTTCGGTCTCATCAACGGTCTTCTCGCGCACCTCGGGTTCGACCAGATCGGGTGGCTGAGCGACAAACAGATCGCGATGTGGGCCATCGCCATCACGACCGTGTGGTGGACGATCGGCTTCAACTTCCTGCTGTACCTCTCGGCGCTTCAGAACATTCCCGACACGGTGTACGAGGCCGCACAGGTTGATGGCGCCGATGCGTGGCGCAGGCTCAGGTCCGTGACGCTCCCAATGATGCGCCCCACGACCGTGCTCATTGTTCTGCTGCAGATCCTCGCCTCGCTCAAGGTTTTCGACCAGATCTTCCTCATGACGGCGGGCGGGCCCGACGGCGCCACCCGTTCGATCATTCAGTACATCTACGACCAGGGCTTCTCCGGCTACCGAGTTGGTTACGCCTCGGCCGTGTCCTACATCTTCTTCGCGATGATCGTTGTCGTCTCACTCATTCAGGTAGCGATCACGAACCGTAACGCAAAGGAGCGTTAGACATGAGCACTGCAGCAACTGACTTCGAAACACCCGAAGCGCGCCCGCGCCTCAAGGCTCGTGTGAGCCAGAAGCGCGAAGAGAATGCACGCCAGCGTTCCCTCACGCTCGGCTCGTCCACTGTGGCTCGGGTTCTTGCATTCGCCGCGCTCGCCTTTCTCGCGCTGTGCTGGGCGATCCCCATCCTGTTCGCCCTCCAGCTCTCGCTCAAAACCGAGAGCGATGCCTCCGCTGCGCCACTCACGTTCTGGCCATCCGAGGGGTGGACTTTCGAGAACTACGCAAACGTGATCGCCGCGGGCGACATCCCCCTGTGGATCTGGAACTCGGTGCTCGTTTCCGCGATCGTCACGATCATCACCCTCGTGACTTCCGTGCCGGCCGCGTACGTGTTCTCGCGCTACAACTTCCGTTTCAAGAAGCTCTGTTTCGGCCTCACGATTGCCGCGATCATGGTGCCTCCTCAGATCCTCATCGTTCCGCTGTTTGAGCAGATGAAATTCATGCAACTGTCGGACACCCTCGGGGGCGTCATTCTCCCGCAGGTCGTCGCACCCCTCATGGTGATCGTGCTTAAGAACTTCTTCGATCAGCTCCCGATCGAGCTCGAGGAGGCCGCGAAGCTCGATGGCGCCTCGATGCTGCGCACCCTTACGTCGGTGATTCTCCCGCTCTCACGTTCGATCATCGTCGCCGTGGGCATCTTCGTGTTCATCGGTTCGTGGAACAACTTCCTGTGGCCGTTCATCATCACGAACTCGCCCGAACTCATGACGATCCCCGTGGGTCTCGGCACCGTGAAAAACGCCTACGGCGTGCAGTACGCGCAGGGCATGGCGAGTGCTGTGATTGGTGCGTTGCCGCTGCTCATCGTGTTCGTGCTCTTCCAGCGCCACATCGTGCGCGGCTTCGCCACGACTGGCATGGGCGGTCAGTAATTTCCGATGACCGGCATGGGTGGCCAGTAGACTGGAACAACCGCGAGGCGCCGGGGCCACTCTGCGCCTCGACTCGAGCATCAACGAGGAGCACGATGAGTCACGAAACGATGTCCCAGCATTCGACCGCCGCCGACGATTCGGCGGATCGCCACCTCGACCCGCGGCTCGCCGCGAAAGCGCGCGAGCTTGCCGCGCAGGGCACGGTGCTCTTGCGCAATGACGGCGTGCTGCCTCTTGCCCCGCAAAGCCGCGTTGCACTCTTTGGCCGCACGGCGAAGGATTGGCTTGCCGTTGGCTACGGTTCGGGCGGTGATGTGAACCCGCCCTACATCACGAACCTCACGGACGCGCTGCGCGAATCGGAAGCCGTGGGCGTCGACGAAGAGCTCGCCGCGGCCTACGACCGCTTCAGCGAGGGGCAGCCCGCGGACCCGGGCACGGTGTGGGGCAAGTGGCCCACGCATTATCCCGAGCTCGAGCTTGCGGATGAACAGATCACCGAAGCGGCGAAGCGCAACGACCTGGCCATCCTCGTGATCGGCCGCGCCGCTGGCGAAGACCGCGATGCTGAGCTCGTACCCGGCTCCTACTACCTCACCGAGCAAGAAGAATCCCTGCTCGCGCGCGTCACGAAGGCGTTCGAGCGCACGGTCGTCGTGGTCGACGCGGGCAACGTCATGGATCTCTCGTGGGCCGAGCGCTACGGTATTTCGGCGCTCCTCATCGCATGGGCGGGCGGCATGGAATCGGGCAGCGCCCTCGCCGAGGTTCTCACGGGCGTGCGCGAGCCCGGCGGGCGCCTCACCGCCTCGATCGCGCGCCGCTACGAAGACACCCCAACTGCGAAGAACTTTGGGGACCCTGACGTCACCGCGTACGTCGAGGACGTCTTCGTGGGCTACCGCTACTACGAAACCTTCGCTCCCGAGGCCGCCCAATTCCACTTCGGCGAGGGTCTCGGCTACACGTCGTTCTCGCTCGGCCTCGGGGAGTTCAATTCCGACGCCACCCGCGCCCGCATCGAGGTCACGGCAAAGAACACGGGCGAGCGCGCAGGCGATACGGTCGTGCAGGCCTACCTCGAAACCCCAGACGGGAAGCTTTCCCAGCCCTCGCGCCGCCTCGCGGCCTTCTCCCGCACGGGCCGCGTTGCCGCGGGCGAGAGCGCCACGGTGAGCCTCGAGGCGGACCTTCGCCACTTCGCCTCCTACGACGACTCCGGCGCGACCGGCCACCGCAGCGCCTACGTGCTCGAGCCCGGAACCTACCGCCTCCACGTGGGTCACAGCGTCAAGGACACCGAGGTCGCGGGCGAAATCGAGATCGGCGAGATCATCGTCGTGCGCGAGGTTGAAGAGGCCTCCTCGATCCAGAAGGACTGCGGATTCGACCGCATGATTCTTAAGCGCGACGGTGAGGGCCAGGCAACCGTCGGATATGAGAAGGCTCCCGAGGAGCAGCGGGATCTTGCAAGTCGCATTCTCGAGCGGCTTCCCGAGGAGCTTCCCGCGCCGGCTGAAGGCGGCAGCTCGCCCTCCTTTGACGACGTGCGCGCCGGCAAGGTGAGCCTCGAGGAGTTCGTGGCAACCGTCGGAACGGAAGATCTCATTGCCCTCGCCTACGGCGATACCACCATGGATAGCCCGCTCGGTGTGCGCGGCAACGCGGGCGCGCTCGGCGGTGTGACCGAGTCGCTGCGTGCGCGCGGCTCCCGCGATCACGACCGACGGCCCCTCTGGCCTGCGCATTTCCGCGTTCGCGACGCTCCTTCCGTGCGGCACCGCGCTCGCCTCAACGTGGAATCCCGAGGGTGTGCGCGAACTTGCCGCGCTCCACGCTGAGGAGATGCTCGCGAAGGGCTCCGACATCCTGCTAAGCCCCGGCATGAACATTCAGCGCGACCCGCTGTGCGGCCGCAACTTCGAGTACTTCTCGGAGGATCCGCTGCTCACGGGCCTCATGGGCGCAGCCGTCGTGAGCGGCGTGCAGTCGAAGGGCGTTGCCGCGTGCCCCAAGCACTACGCCGCGAACAATCAGGAGCACAACCGCATCTACTCCGATTCGCGCGTAAGCGAGCGTGCCCTTCGTGAGATCTACTTGCGCGGTTTCCAGATCATGATCGAGGAATCGAAGCCACGCACCATCATGACCTCGTACAACAAGATCAACGGGGTGTGGGGCCACTACAGCTACGACCTCGTTACGACGATCCTGCGCGGCGAGTTCGGCTTCGACGGCCTCGTGATGACCGACTGGTGGATGCGCATGGTCGAAGATCCCCACTTCCCGGCTCTTCGCGATAGCGCGTATCGCGTGCGCGGCGGCATTGATGTGCTCATGCCGGGCAGCAAGGTGCACGGCGGCGACGAGTGTGACACGGGGGTGCGGGATTCACTTGGGTCCGACGACGGCCTCACTCTCGGCGAGCTTCAGCGCACGGCGCTTCACGTGCTGCGGTTTATCCTCGAGGCTGACCCGCAGGGTCACGCGACGAGTGCCGAGAAGGGCCGCCGCAACTTGATGTAGGCGCCGGTTGCTCACGCGGCGTCGCAGCGTCGGGGTGTCGTAGCCTCGTGGCGCCGGGGTGTCGCAGCATCTTGGCGCCAGAGCGTCACTCTTTATGAAAATTCCAGGGCTGCCGCGCCTATTTCGGGGCTGCACGCTCTGGATTTTTCATGAACTGGCACGGCATAGGCGCGATCTGCGCGCGGCGTCGGTGCATCCCACCCGGCCTCGGTGTGCTGGGCCTATTTTGTTGCCGCCGCAGTGTATTTGACGGCGCATCCCATATTGGGATTCACCCTGGTAGGCTGAAGGCATGACGGTGCAAATATCCTTGCGACTTCCCGACGACCTCGTGGAGTTCCTTGACCAAAGCGTGTCGACCGGGATCGCCGGAAGCCGAGCCGATCTGGTGAGCCTCGCTCTTGAAAGGGAGAAGAGGCGGCAAGCCGCGCTTGCCGACGCTGCAATTTTGAATGCCGAAGGTCCAGGGGACGATCTCGACTCTCTCGTGGACTGGACCGCGGACCACGCCTCATTTGAGGGCTGACGTGCGTGAAATCTGCCTTGCAAAGCTCGACAAGACTCGACCCGTGCTCGTGCTGACCCGCGACGCTGCCCGAAGTGCGATGACCAAGGTGACAGTCGCCCCCGTTACTTCGACAGTCAAAGGCCTCTCGAGCGAGGTTGAGCTCGGCGAGCGTAACGGGCTCGACCACCGTTGTGCCGCTTCCCTCGACAACACAGTCACGATCCCTGTCACGCTCCTCGGCCGCACCATTGGTTTCCTCCAGCCCGATCAGGAGCGCGCTTTAGCGAATGCCGTGATCATGGCTTTCGATCTCGATGCGGGGCCTCTCGAGAGCTAAGGCAGGACCCGGTCGTTGCTCGGTGGCGTCACTCTTTATGAAAATTCCAGGGCTGCAGCGCCTTTTCGGGCCTGCACGCTCTGGTTTTTTCATGGACTTGCGCGGGATAGGCGAAAATCTCGCACGGTAATGCCGCCAACCTGGTGCGAAATCGGCTCAAACCCGACGCCAGACCGGCTCAAACCCGGCACGGCATCGACACAAGTCCCGAGCGGCATCGGTGCAAATCCCTCGCGGCCTCGGCTCAAGTCCCGCACGTAGGCTGAGGGGGTGAGTCCATGCGGGGCTCGCGCGAGATGAGGAGACTTCATGCCTGATATTGCCCTGCCCGCTGAGCTCGTCGGCGAGCACTTTAGGATCACGCCGATCACGTCGCGCGTGGTGCGCCTCGAGTATTCGCCGAGCGGCAGGTTCGAGGATCGTCCGTCGACTTTCGCGATCAATCGTGACGTGGTGCTTGACCCTTCCGAGTACTCGATTGGCGAGTACCAGGGCCGTCTTACGGTCGAGACGGAGAACTTTTACCTCGAATACGATCGCGGCCCGTTCACGGCGAACGGCCTCAAGGTTGAGGTCAAGGGCGGGGTTTCGGCGTATCACTCGGTGTGGCGGTACGGGCAGGATCTGTCACTGCCGGCGGATCGCCAGCTCGCCCTGAACGGGGAGACCCAGCGCGCGCTCGATGGGAACCTCGGTGGCGCGGCCCGCACGCTTGATGTTGCCGACGGCAAGATCCCGCTCGAGCCGGGCGTGAACTCTACGGTGGGGTATGCGGAGATCGATGATTCGAGCTCGATGGTGTTTGATTCCGACGGCCGCCTGCGCGCCCGCGCTGCCGAGGACGGCAGCATTGATCTTTTCGTGTTCGCTGCGGGTCGCGACCACGTGGCTGCGGTGAGGGACTATTTCGCGATTAGTGGCCCTCAGCCGATCGTGCCGAAGTTCGCGCTTGGCAACTGGTGGTCGCGCTACCACCGCTACAGCGAGGAGAGCTACCTCGAGCTCATGGATGCGTTCCGCGCGGAGGACATTCCGTTCTCGGTGTCGGTGATCGACATGGATTGGCACCTTACCGACGTGGACCCGAAGTACGGTTCGGGCTGGACGGGGTACACGTGGAATCGTGACCTGTTTCCTGATCCGGAGCGTTTCCTCGAGGAGCTGCACAAGCGCGGCCTTCGCGTGACACTCAACATTCACCCGGCCGATGGTGTGCGCGCATTCGAGGAAGCGTATGAGGCGATGTGCGAGGCGCTCGGCAAGCCCGCCGACGGCACCGCCATCCCGTTCGACGTGAACAACGACGAGTTCATGGACGCCTATTTCGATGTGCTGCACAAGCGCCTCGAGGATGAGGGCACGGATTTTTGGTGGATCGACTGGCAGTCGGGCCCGTATTCGAGCGTCGAGGGCGTGGACCCGCTGTGGGTGCTCAATCACGAACACTTCACGCGCAGCAAGCGCTCGATCGAGCGCCCGCTCACGTTCTCGCGTTTCGCGGGCCCCGGATCCCACCGTTACCCCGTGGGTTTTTCGGGCGATGCGATCGTGACGTGGGAGTCGCTCGCGTTCCAGCCGGGTTTCACGGCGGCCGCGGCGAACATCGGCTACGGCTGGTGGAGCCACGACATTGGCGGGCACATGGAGGGCTTTCGCGATAACGAGCTCGCGACTCGCTGGGTGCAGTTCGGTGTGTTCTCGCCGATCAACCGTCTGCATTCGTCGAATTCGCCGTTCGCCGAGAAGGAGCCATGGAACTTCCCGGCCCCGCACGGCGAGATTCAGGCGGCACACCTACGCCTTCGTCACCGCCTCGTGCCGTACCTGCATTCGATGAATTATCGCGCCCACCACGAGGGTCGCTCGATCGTGGAGCCCGTGTATTTCGAGGCGCCGCAATACCCCACGTATCGAAACGATCAGGGTTACCTGTTCGGCTCCGAGCTTCTCGTCGCGCCGATTACGCGCCCCGCCGCGAAGGATGTGGGCCGCGGCAGTGTTGAGCCGATCCTGCCCGGCGGCATGTGGTTCGACCTATTCACCGAGCAGCGCTACGGCAGCCCCGATTCGGGAGCGTTCACGCAGGAAATGTTCCGCCCGCTCGGCTCGATTCCCGTTCTCGTGCGCGCCGGCGGCATCCTTCCGCTCACACCGGCAGGTGAGGTCCCCGAGAAAATCGAGGACAACCCCGAGGTGCTCGAACTGATCGTTGCCGCGGGAGGTGACGGCGAATTCACGCTCCACGAAGAGTGGAAGGCGGGCGACGACCTCGTGTGGAGCCACGTGCGCGTGGCCGTGCAGGCGTCGGAAAACTCCCTCAACATCACGATCCCCGCAGACACCCCCGAGGTGGCGCGCGAGGCGCTTGAGCGGCGCGAGTGGCGCGTGCGGCTGCTCGGGCATGACCCGGCTGGGTTTGGGGATCTGGGGGCGCAAGGGGCCGACGCTACCTTCGCCCCCGGCGCTGAAAAACTTGCCGATGAGCTCCGCGTTCGCAAGCTCAGCCCGGCTGACCGGCCCGCGCCGCACGCCTCGACGATCACCGTTACCGGCCTCAAGGTCGGCGAAGAGGCAACGCTCACGAGCGCCGGATTCGGCACCGTTCTCGACGACACCGAGAAGGGTCGCGAGGTGCGTTACGCGCGCTTACGTTCCCTCGTGAACGACGCCGAGATTGGCTTCACGCTCAAGCAGGCCATCGCCGGTGTTGCCGCGAAGCGCCCCGATTCGCTCATGCGTGAGATTTCGGCGTTCGGCAAGGCACCGTCGGGCCACCTGCCGAAAACGAATGACTACGAGCAGGCGAGCCCCTCGCTCATCGCAGCCGTCGCGGAGATCTGGGGCTAAACCGCACCCGGTTGCCCTTCAGCAAGCACATCGAGCCCTCCCTTTCGCGCCGCCACGAGGTGGCGCGGGGAGGGCTCCTACGTGCGTGCCAAGGTTGGGACATGGGTTAAAGCTAGAGTCGCATTGCTTGTTTCCAGCATGCCCCCGGGGTATCGTTGAGGCAACATGACCGGTTCCGCTGCCCACCTCGGTGGGAGTCCAGGGCCGGTCTTTGCTTGCGGGGGGATCGGGGGATGCATGGCCCATGCGAAGCAATTTAAGACCTATGCGGAGCAGGTCGATTTGCTCCGCAAGCGAGGCCTGCAGATCGACGACCGGGCCTGGGCCGAAAGCTTCCTGCAGCGATTCAACTATTACCGCTTGTCGGGGTATTGGTACCCACAGTTAAAGTTCACGGCGGAAGACGGAGTGGCGACAGAAAACTTTATTGACGGGGCCTCTTTAGATCTGGTCGCTGCTCTGTATGAATTTGACGAGCGACTTCGCCACAGTGTTTTCCGTGAGTTGGAGCGAGTGGAGATGGCAGTTCGAGCTTTGCTCGGCTACGAGCTTGGGAGAATCGATCCTCTCATTCACCTCGCCCCCGAGAGTCTAGGTGCGCAAGCCCGGCAGCGACTACGAGACAGGCAAACTCGGTATGAAGTATGGCGTGGAAAGTATGAGTCCGCGTTGAGGGTTTCAAAAGAGGACTTCGTGCGGCATCACCAGCGAAAATCCCGCGGCGAGATGCCTATTTGGGTGGCTGTAGAGATCATGGACTGGGGGATGGTTTCCCACCTGTATGGAATGTCTCCGAACCTCGCTCGCAACCGGGTGGCTGAACGTTGTGATCTGAGCGCGCCTCAGCTCGAGTCGTGGCTCAAATCGCTCAATGTCTTGCGGAACTTAGCGGCGCACCATGCTCGAATGTTTAATCGGGTGTACGACATCAAACCTAAGTTGAAAAAAGATGTTCGACTGACTCCACTCGCGGGCACGATGAATAGAGTTTTCGGACAGCTCTCCCTGATCCAGTACTTGCATCGCCAACTCGGTTTGTCGCAAGCCGAGCGTTTGCCGTCTCTGATGGCTACTTATCCCGTGAATGCTTTGGTTCCTCTTAGCCGTACTGGCGCCCCTGCACAGTGGGAGGAGCTAGCACTGTGGGCGAGGTAGGCCTTCCAGTATTCGCCGAGTAGTTGAACTAATTCAGAGTTGCCCGCCGAGTTGGTTCTGCCGGTGCAGCTCAAGCAACTGGGGGAGGACAACCGCGGGGTTGTTGTCGGGGCCAACGAGGCGGGAGCCTTCGGGGGTGAGCTTCGCGCTGAACCTCACGCTCGACGTGCCCCATCTGTAGTACACGGGGACCTTTACGCTCTCGCCGCGCGCCGTGTGCGCGACGAGGGTGCGAAGACGTTTGCCGATGAGCTGGCCCGGCTCCAAAGAGTTGATCTCGCTCCAGGGGAGGAACTTTCCCGTGCCCGGCAAAGAGCGCATGAGAATCCCTTCTCGCGTGGCCCACACGCCCTGCTTGGTGAAGAGCAAAAATCCGAAGACGAAAAACAGTATGAAGCCGCCAAATACGACCGCTTGAACTGCGCGCTCGGCGCTCGAAGTCTGGTCCTCTGAAAAGCTGAGAATCGCGAGCGCCACCGCAAAAAGCACGGCGAAAAGCGCGCATGCGCCTCCGTAGCCCCACCGGAACATACTGCCGGGCCCAGAGGAGAGCAGAACGTCACCGCGCTCGTTCTTGGGCGGGATAGGCCAGCGTGATGCCATTGGCGTGCTCCTTTGTGGCAGAGGTTTCAGCAGCCAGTATCACATGTCACGGGCAGTGGCGAGACGCCGTCATAGGCAAACGCCTAGAGCGTAATGGGACTACACCCCGAGCCCTCCGTGCCGATTGGGCTCAAACGGTGCGACACACGCCCTGTTGGGAAGGTGATCACCGCACCCAGGATCGACGAATTCCACCGGGCTCGCACCATCGAGTAACCGACCAATAGGGGCTCGACGTCGCTGAGTGCGGTGTAGGGGCGCCCCGGTTTTACCCACGTTCGCCGGTGAAAGGCCTGGATACCTGTGAGGAAGCGCGCGAGCGCAACAGCATCGAGGAACGACAGTGCTGGGAGGGCACTACAGCCCAGAAGTGGGCACCGGATCCTCCCAGCACGGATGAAGGGTTAGTGCCCGGGGCTAGAGCGATGTTGCTTGAGCTCGGTTTCGGTGTTGGCCACGTGCTTGCCGGTAGGCTTGCGATCGTGGCGGGTCAACAACCTATCGATCACGAACGAGATGAGCTTGATAAGAGCGAGCTTAATAAGATCGCTGATGAGCCCGTGGACAAACGTCGTATTGATCGCGGCTAGAGCCGCTTCGTAGAACTCAGTCATTTATGTGTCCCTATCTTGCAGGTCGGGAAGTCGCCCGACGCAGTACCTAAGCCGTAGAAATAAGCCTCTGAGCTGGTATAGTTCCCGCCTGCTCTTTCGCCATCACTCAGCTTCTGGACGTTGCCCAGGCCGCTGGAGGCGCCTCGTTTGCCGCTTGCCATGAACGCGTAGATCGAAATGCTTTCCTGCGCGTAGCGACGCGAGTTCCCCTGATTGGAGTCCAGACGTGATTTCAGGTCTTTGCGCATGACCTGTGGCGGGGGAGCTGAGCTGGTATTGACGAACATTGCTATTGCATGGGCCCCGTGGTCGCGCTCGATGCCGCCGTCGCGCAGAGGAAACTTCCGCTCCGCCTCGAAAACATTGACGTTGCACAGATGGACATTGCCGGTGGCCGGTTGGATCGGACTCGCTGGCGTCATCGTGGTTTACCTTCTTTCTGGTTGCTATTTGATTGCAGAGAATTCGCCGCTGGCCGGCAGGAGCGTTGCTAAGTACTCTTCGGCATAAGATCGAGGTTTGGATATCGGCCGGCCTGTGGGAATATGCACGGTTAGTGAAAATAAAACGGGCTATATGACTTGACCAGCCAGCTAAGGGAGAGGTCAGGTCACTCGTCGAGCGTCGACCAACAGGTCCCACTTGCAGCGGTGTGCTGACAACCAGGAGTGCACAACTCCTGGAGGGCGCACTCGATCGAAGCCGGACTGTTGGTTCGTCATGATCCGGGTGCGATGCGTGAGACTGTAGCCACCTGGCCCACGCACCGGGTAGGGCGCTTAACTGCGCTTCTTCAATAGGCGGGCCTGCGACAAGGCCGAGCCTGCGAGCGACTTCGTCCTAGTCACCGACCGGCCATCGGGCAACGCGTCGGAAGCCTCGCGTGCAACCCGCCGTGAGGTCTGCTTGCTGTTCTTCGCCACCTCGATCATCTCCTTCGTTAGCGCGGCATGAACCACGCGCGGATAGCGCGTGTTTATGAGCGTTGAGGCGGGGTCGTGTGAGATAATGAAGCTTCCAAACTTCTTCACCTGACCCGTGATTTGCTCACAAGTCCATTGGACGCCACAGGTTTTGGAGCGGGAGGCGGAAAAAGTTGGAGCGAATGGACTGATTCTTGGACTGCGTAAGAAGGGAGCGGAAATCGATGACTCTCCGCTCCTTCTGCGTTGCCATCTACAAACGCAACGGCAAGATCACCAGCCAGACAAAGTTCGTTCAAGCGCTCTTCCTGGCTTGCGGGTCGTCCTACAAGGTCAGCAACGACTACGGCCCGAAACTGTTCAAACGGGAAACGCCGCTCGACCTCGAGATTCGATCAATGTTTCCCCAGCCGATCAATCGCGAACCCCTCCGCGACTTTCTTCAAGCGCACATGACGCCCGCTAGCGGGAAGCGAGAGGACATCAGGGATCGCATCCGCGAGATAGGTGAAAAGGCGGGGCTCGGTGGAATAGGGCGTATCGATCAATCCGCATTTCTCTGGGCGCTGACAGACTGGCTGAACTCGATCATTCACACCCCAGAGCGCACTGAACGGCTACTTGACCACTACCTTCGATGCGTTAAGGGAGGTGCGCCCGAAGAACGGGCGAGTTATCTGCCTCCAACCCGCCCTGGCGACAAGGTGGATGTTCTGCATCCACCGACGCAACAGGATTATCAACCAGCATTTTGGGGCGAGTTCGAACACCGCTGGATCATGCGGAACCTTGGCCAGGAGCCTTGGAGCGGACGCAGCCTTGTCTGCCTAAACCCTAAAGATACTGGGATACGTCCCACCGAAGGAACAATTCCGGTTCCAGACAGCTCACCATCACAGACGAACCTAATAGAAATCACGGCAACATTTAGCGCCCGTGGTCGTGAAGGTAAAGCTACAAGCGAATGGGAGATGCATGATGAAAGTGGCATGAACTGCTTTCCCGGATTGCCTACGGCTTTCAACGTTGAAGCAACCGTGAGGAACCCACATTTCTCCAGCTCGGGAGGCAGCCAATGACAGACGCGATAGAGCCATGGGTCACGATGAAGGACGTTCAAGAGCACTTAGGTGCGCGCCGCGAAACGATAACGCAGTGGATCGGGAAGCGGAAAATGCCCGCCTACAAGGTAGGCAGGCAATGGAAGTTCAAACTGAGCGAAATAGACGAATGGGTACGGTCAGGTGGCGCAGCCGACGATGACCAGACCACCTGGCACGCCGAGGAGGACGTAGATGCCTGAATTGACATGGGTAGGCAAAGAAAAAGTCATCACCCACCACCTTGACGTGCCCTACCGCGTGCTCGACCGCCAGTACTCCTTTGACGAGACGGGTCAACATGAGGCTGATAACGGCTCCGAGAATATGATCATCCACGGCGACAACCTCGAAGCCCTCAAAGCCCTTCTCCCGAAGTATGAGGGCAAGGTTGACTGCGTATACATTGATCCTCCGTACAACACGGGCAATGAGGGGTGGGTGTATAACGACGCCGTCAACGACCCGCGCATCAAGAAATGGCTCGGAGAGGTCGTAGGCAAAGAAGGCGAAGACCTGAGTCGCCACGACAAGTGGCTGTGCATGATGTATCCGCGCCTGCGACTTCTGCAGCGCCTGCTGGCACCCACTGGCGTCATTTTCATCTCGATCGACGACAACGAGGTGGCGAATCTCAAGCTGATTTGCGACGAGATATTCGGTGCTATCAACCATGTAGCTACCTTTATTTGGCGCAGTCGTCAACGCGCTGATAACCGGAACGCGTCAATGGTCTCAACAGATCATGAGTACATCCTGTGCTTCTCAAAAGTTCCTGGAGGCTTTGTTGCAGCGGGACAGCAGATTGATACTTCGAAATATAAGAACCCAGATAGTGATCCTCGCGGTCCCTGGGCAAGTATCGATCTCTCAGGACTGGCGAACTCGCAGCAGCGCCCGAATCTTCACTATGACATCACGGACCCGATAACTGGGATTTCTTATCCTCCTAACCCCAACCGCGGATGGTCAAAGAGCAAAGAGAACGTCGAGCGAATGATTGATGAGGGCCGAGTTCTGTTTCCGAAGAGCCCGACCGGTAGACCCCGTGAAAAGAAGTTCCTCAGTTCGCTACGGACGCAAAAGACAGGTTTTTCATCGGTACTGACTGAGAAGGTTGGATTCACCACCAACGGAACGCGTGAAATGCGAAAGATTTTCTCGCGGCCCATGTTTGATTTCCCCAAAAGCATTGATCTTGTTGAGACACTTATTGCGCAAGCTACTCCCAATGGTGGTCTCGTGCTAGATTCGTTTGCTGGCTCAGGTACCACAGGCCATGCTTGTTTGAGGGCAAGCCATATCGATAGGCTTCCTCGACACTTTATTCTGGTAGAGCTTGATGATTACGCTGAAACGGTCACTGCAGAACGTATTCGTCGAGTGATCAGCGGGTATGGGAATGGTTCGTCTAGAACTAGAGGGATCAATGGCAGCTTCTCCTTCTACGAGCTGGGAGCTCCGTTGCTGGTCGAAGGGAACCTCAACCCCGAAGTTCCCTTAGGACGTGTTCGCGAGTACATCTGGTTCACGGAAACCTCAGAAGCCTATCGGTCCGACGCGGCACAGGTGCACCCCGACTTCCTTGGCCGTTCTAGCAGCAATACCTCGTACTTTTTCGTCTTCGATCCGGAAGCTCCGACCGTGCTAGATCGTGCGTTTTTGTCGTCAATCCCCATTGAGTGCGCGGCTGAGGCATATGTGATCTATGCCGACACGTGCCTACTGACAGAGCAAGAACTAGTCAAACACAACATCACGTTCAAGAAGATCCCTCGGGACATCACCCGCCTGTAGCAGGAGCAAAGCCGTTATGGAACTGAAGACGTATCAAAAGCGGGTGATCGCCGATCTGTCCGATTACCTGGGACATCTCAACGAGCAGTCTTCGCTAGAACGCGCATTTAGCGTGTATTGGGAGTCACGTCAGATCCCTGTGGGAGGAGATGGTATTCAGGGGTATCAGAACATCGTCGATGGTGTGCCGCACGTGTGTTACAAGGTGCCCACTGGTGGCGGAAAGACATATCTGGCGTGCGCGTCGGTCAAGCCCATCTTTGATGCGCTGCCGCCGGTTCGTCGTCAGGCAGCCGTATGGTTGGTGCCATCTGAGGCAATTCTGACGCAGACGCTCGCAGCCCTGAAGGACCCATCGCACCCGTATCGCCAGCGCTTGAACGCTGATTTTGGTGGCCGAGTTGAGGTGTACTCAAAGGAAGAACTGCTCGCGGGCCAGAACTTCAGTCCAGCAACCGTTGCTGAACAATTGTCGGTGATGGTGCTGTCATATGACTCCTTCCGGACTCGCAGTAAAGAAGGGCGTAAGGCATACCAGGCCAACGGAAATCTGGCACCGTTTGTGACCGCGTTGGGTTCACCCGAGCAGCCGATCGATAATGCGGATGAGACGGCACTGTTCCAGGTGATCAACCAGCTCAACCCGGTGGTCATCGTCGATGAGTCGCACCACGCGACCAGTAACTTGAGCACCGAGATGCTGATGAACTTCAACCCGGCGTTCATTCTTGACTTGACCGCGACGCCGAAGAAGCAGGCGAATATCATCTCCTATGTTGATGCGTTAGCGCTCAAGAACGAGAACATGGTCAAGCTCCCTGTGATTGCCTACAACCGGTCCTCTCAGACCGAGGTCATCACCGATGCGATCGACCTCCGTCGGTCCTTGGAGGCAGCAGCGGTTCAGCAACAGGAGCAGGGTGGGCGATACATTCGCCCGATCGTGTTGTTCCAAGCCCAGCCAAAGGTCGGCGAGGATGCAACGTCATTCGAGCAGTTGCGGGAGAAACTGGTTGCTGCAGGTATCCCTGAAACTCAGATTGCGATCAAGACCGCGAATATCAACGAGCTTAAAGGCGTTGATCTGCTGAACCCAGAGTGCGAGATCCGGTACATCATCACGGTCAATGCGCTGAAAGAGGGCTGGGACTGCCCGTTTGCCTACATCCTGGCGTCTCTGGCGAACAAGACCAGCCAGGTGGATGTGGAGCAGATCCTCGGTCGCGTGCTCCGCCAGCCCCACGCGACCCGTCAGCGGAACCCGCTGCTGAACATGAGCTACGTTTTGACATCGTCGAATGATTTCAAATCCACGCTGAACCAGATCATTGCCGGGTTGAACAGCGCAGGATTTAGCAGGCGGGACTTCCGTGCCGCTGAAGAGAATCAACTCGAGCTCACGAACCCGCCCGCCCCGACGTCCGGTACCGCCACACCAACAAGCTCCGGTAGTTCTGGTGACACTGAATCCGAGGAATTCTTGGACTTCGACGAGGCCAAGGTGGCCACGGACCTGCAGGAGCGTGGCACCACGGGTGCGGAAACGACCAGTCCAACCCCTGGCTCAATGAGTATTGCAGGAATGCTAGAGCAAGCCCAGCAGAAGGGTTCCGATTACGAGAAGGAAGCAGAAGAAGCTGCCGAGCTTGGCGATGGATTCGTTCCTGCGGATTTGGAGGAAGCCGTGGATACGACTGAGATGTTCGAAGACTACCGTGCCGAACTCGCTGGATTGAAACTACCGCAGTTCTTTATCCAGACCCCACCCTCGGCATTGTTCTCCACTGGAACAGGGGGCTTCGACTTGCTGCAAAACGAGGCACTGGCAGCAGACTTCACGCTGCAGGACAAGGATACTGGTCTTGATCTGACCACTGCAGATGAGCAGATGTATCGCATCGATGTGAACAAGAAGTCCGATGTTCCGCGTGCTTTCCGTATGACGGCAGCTGATCAGAGGTTCATGCGTGAGCACTTCAGTAAGCTCAGCGTCGAGTCGCAGAAACGCAACGCGGCAGGAGCGGTATATGAGAGGCTCAAGCCCATCAACTCGGTCGCTGACGAAAGTCTTCGCCGCTACATTGAGCGGGTCATCGGTAACTTCGGTGCTGAAGAGCTGCTCACCTACCAGGAACACCCTGGGGCGGTGGCTGAAAAGATTCGCGTCAAAATCCGGGGTCTGCTCGATGACCACAAGTTCAAGAAGTTCTATCAGGACATCGAAACCCGCCACATTGGAGTCAAGCCTTCCTTCATTTTCCCGCAGGTCATTCAACCGGTTCAGTCCAGTTCATTGATCGGCGGATCACTGTATGAGGCAGAGGACCGGATGAACAACGACGAAATGGAGTTTGCTGGGCGCTTCTCGGGTCTGGACAATATCCGGTGGTGGCACCGCAACATCGAACGCAAAGGCTTCTGCATCAACGGTCCGATCAACCACTACCCGGACTTCATCCTCATGACCACCAGAGGAACCATCGTGATCGTCGAGCCCAAGGGTGCACAGCTAAAGAACGATGACTCTCGTCGCAAGGTTCGGCTGGGTAACAAGTGGGCGTCCATGGCCGGTGAGAGATTCCGTTACTACATGGTCTTTCAAGATGATGTCGAACCGCTGGAGGGTGCATATTCGAGCTCGCAGTTCTTCCAGATCCTCGAGCAACTGTGAGTACAGCCTGGAGGAGGTAGACGTCTTGGGTTCAGGCGAACAGTTGAGTATCCCGTTGTCCCGCACATCGCGCGACAACGGGTTCAGCGCTACGTTCACCGAGGTCCAACACCAGCACACACTCGGCTTGACGAACGCTGAGCAACTACGCCTGTTCCACCTTGCAGTGCGAAGCAACCGGTTCTCCCATAGTGAACTAATCGACTTCTTGCGTCTGAATCTGGGGCGATACGTGTTCTCCCGAGCCGAGATCGCTGAGTACAAGGTTGCTGATGAGACTGAAATGATCGTCTTCGACGCAGCCGGGCGAATGAACGCCCAAGACAGCGGACAAGGACTCGGGGAACTCGTGCTCTACATCTTGCTCGAGGAGATTCTCGGCGCACCCAAGGTGATGAGCAAGGTTGAACTCGACCAACTAGCCGGGCGTATGCGTAGCCGGTGCGACGCGATACATCTCTTTACTCCAGAGGGCGGAACCCCCGTCAGCAGCCTCGTTTTCGGTACCTCCAGCCTAAACGGCGATATTCAAGATGCGATCGATGACGCATTCGAGAAGATCATACAGATCGAAACGAACCAAGCCCGCGAATGCCAGCTAGCTGAAGAACAAGTCTTCACGACCGTACTCGACGAGGGGGCGGCGAGGAAAATCAAGGATCTTCTGATCCCTGAACCCGGCGGGGCCGCCACGTATGACAGCGCCTACGGGATCTTCCTTGGCTACGACATCGGTCTTGACCCGACCAAGTACAACAATGGAGACTACCGGCAACAGCTGGGCTGGAAGATGGCAAATGACATCAAGCACCACGCTACCTACATTGCCAACAAGATCACGACTTTGAATCTGGGAACTCACGCGTTCTACGTCTATGTCCTTCCATTTGACGACAGCGACGCTGACTCAGTTTCGATCATGGACGCTGTGCTTCAGAGAGGAGGGCGGAACAGTGCCTGACAATCGTGTCAACGTTGGCGAGCTGATCTTCAACGACATCGACTCCAATGGTTTCCTACACGAGCTTTATGCCAATCTCTTGCACAACTATGGCGTGCACAGACTTCAGCCTGAGGAAGACCGCCAGACCTTCGAAGTTGACGTAGAAGCGGCTCTGAGGTTTGCCGACCTTCTGTCGAAATCCACCCATCCCGAGAAGCGTGATGATCACCGAGGATGGGCACAAGAGATCGCGCTACTGTGCCACATTCTTTATCCTTACAGCCCCTACACGCAGGCCTACGTGCCTGCAGTGTTCACCACGCTGGGCAACTATCCGGGCCTTCGGCAACTCGGAGTTACCAGTGATGCAGGAATTCTGGCTGCGGCTTTCGAGGCATACCAAGCTGAATATCTCTCCGTCCCAGGTGTGCCGGGTATGAAGTTCTTTGCCCCTCAGAAGAGGATCTACGACCAACTTGCTAGCGGCGAGTTCTCCTTTTCTGCGCCAACATCGCTGGGCAAGTCCTTCATCATGCGCACCTTCATCACCTCACAGGTCAAAGCCGAATCCCACGCGAACTTCGCGATTATTGTGCCCACGAAGGCGTTGATCAACGAGACACGCTCGAAGCTCATTGGGGAGCTCGAAGAAGAACTCGAACGCCAGAACTACCGCATCGTCAGCGCGGCTGGAGACATCGTCCTCGAAGGCCAGCACAACTTCATCTTCGTGCTTACCCCGGAACGTCTGCTCTATCTTCTGATCAGCCGACCGGATCTCCGTTTCGACTACGTGTTCTTTGACGAGTCGCACAAGTTGTCTGGGAAGAACTCGCGGGCGCCGTTTTACTACCAGACAGTCACGCTGCTCCAACAGCATCACTTCCCGCCGCACATTGTCTTTGCCTCGCCAAACATCCCTAACCCGGAAGTCTTCCTCCGGCTCATCAGCCCAAGGGGCGAATCGCGCGAAGGCAAAGCGATCGCGACCCGGTATTCACCGGTTGCGCAGTTCAAATACCTCGTTGACATGGATGGGAAGACCCTCTCGACCTACAACGACCACTCCCGGGAATTCACCCACCTTGCGAGTATCGAGAAGACTTTGACGCTAGCAGAACTGACTCAGTTCCTCACGAAGTCAACGTCGCCCGGTGAAGGCCGGGTCGCGCAGACACTCGTTTTCTGCTCGGGTCGACAGCGTGCTGTTGATGCTGCCGAGGAATACGCACACCTCCTTCCAGTGCTTAGCGATCCAGACCTCGATGCATTGGCCAAAGACGTCGAGCGTGATGTCCATGAGGACTACTACCTTTGCGGACTCCTTCGTAAAGGAGTCGCCTACCACATTGGTTACCTGCCCCCTGCAATTCGCGAACGCATCGAAGATCTGTTCCGTGCAGGTAAAATCACCACGCTGTTTTGCACCAGCACTCTCCTTGAAGGCGTCAACCTCCCAGCAGACAACCTGATCATCACGACCAATAAGATTGGTCGCCCCAACATGAGTCCAGTCGACTTCAAGAACCTGATCGGGCGCGTTGGGCGAATCGAGTACAACCTTTACGGAAACGTTTTCATTGTCACCGGTGACAGACTCGCGAACAAGAATACGACCAAAGAACTCTTACAAGCCCAAATCCCAGAGCAGAAGCTATCCATCGAGACAGACTCTAGGGTTATCAGCGGGCAGATGAAGAAAGGGATTGTGGAAGCTCTCACGCAAGGGAACGTCGAGTTTCCTAAGGGTGATGAGTCTTACGAAGTCTATGAAATGAAGCGCAAATTTGGACTAATCCTACTGCGCGATATCACCCAGGGACGAGATAGCCTCGTCCGACATGAATTCGCTCCATTTCTCGGCGGAGACACTATTCAGGCGATCCGTGAGGCTTTCGGCGAACGGGCAAACAAGCAAGATGACGACATCAATGTGTCGATCGATCAGGCCGAGACATTAACCGATGCCATTCGCGCTGGTTTGAGGTACCCGGAGCTAGCCAGCGACCGAAAGTTCAACTACGACGACACTCTGGCATTCCTCCAGCGACTCTCCCGAATCTTCAAGTGGACCACCTACGAACCACAGTCACTGGGGAAAACATCGCAAGATGGGAGCAGCCTCACGTTGCTGCGCTGGTACGCGGTGCTCCTCAACCAGTGGATGGAAGGGCACGGGCTCCGGTCGATCATGAACCGAGCTCTGGAGTACCGTCACAAAGAAGGCACCATCTACATCCCGTGGAAAGGGCAAGTACCTTACGACGACAGCCCGGCTCAACGAAACATCGTATTCGGAGACATCCTCCAGACCATTGAGAACGTGATCCTGTTCAGCCTGTCCAACTACTTTTTGAAGTTCTCGAACGAATACAAAGCTATCCACGGCGTCGAGCAGTTTGACAACGATTGGTACGAATACGTCCAGTACGGCACTACCAACCCCACGACAATCCTGCTCCAACGTTTCGGATTTACACGTGAAAGTGCTACCTACATTCGACGGAACGTATCCAGACTACTCATCCAAGAAGGAAGCGAGTACTACCTCAACCCAGCGCTGCTGGAAAGCCAGAATAGAAACGTGCGCAAGGAAGCAAACGAAATTCGATTCAATGTACCCGAGGCGTTCTTCCTACCAGCTACCCGATTCTAATCAAAGCGCCTGGTTTACAGTCCTCTCAACCTGAACTTACCAACATAAGGAGAAAAGTGCGCCCGTGACCGTTAAGCGTGCTTGGCTCCATTTTTCAGTGATGCCCTCGCGCCAACCGCTAAGAGCGCATCGCCTACAATTATCAGTCTAGAAAGAGCGATCCCCTATTGCCGGAGGCTAAACGCGGGCATCGCCTGTTAGTAAATCCTCGGTTATGGCTCGATATTTATGATCTTAATCTGTTCGTGATATTGCTTACGAAGGATGCTGAGGATTTCGAGATTTTTCGTCTTGATTAAGGGGATTTGAGTAGTGTTCAAATTGAGGGAGAGTTTTGGCTTGCGTGGTGTCGTTTTAGGGCTCGGGTAGCCGCGCCCTAGCCGGCCACGTCAGCCCGAAGCGCCCGCGTGTGCCGTCCACGCCTCGCCGTGGGCTAGTATGAGCCTTGGTAGGCGACTTTTAGCTTGCAGCCGTTTCGTGGAACTTATCGGCATGCTGGTGTGCTGTTTCTGACGTGAAGTCAGGGGTGCGCTTGGTCCCTCGTTGATCGTGCTTGACGTGGCCGCTTTGGTATTGAAGTCATGATTTTGGATTAGCTTCGAACAGCTGCATAGTTCCCACGTCTCTTATCTGCCTGATGAAAGGAGCGTGCCGAAAGTCGAAAGATCTTGCAGTGAAGAGAAATTAACGCCGAAGCTATTTCAATTTAACTGGTGAATCTGGCGCGTCTAACCCCCATAAATTACTTTTCACCTCGTTTGTCAGGCACGATTAGAAACAAGGAACCGTGTGGGCGAAGGGACCGTCGGAATTGCCCATGGCGACCCGAGCCCGCGAACGCCTCCTCGTCACCTGGACGAGGCAGCGCAGCGCCTACCTGCCGCGCTGACGCTAGCTCCCAAGCACGAAGCGGTGGCCGAGGCCCGGCTCGGTGAGGAAGTAGCGCGGGGCGGAGGAATCCTCCTCGAGTTTCTGGCGGATCTGCGACATGTAGACGCGCACGTAGCCGGCCTCGTTCGTGTATTCGGGGCCCCACACGTTTTCGAGCAGTTCGTCCTTGCGCACGAGTTGATTGGGGTGGCTCACGAGGTAGCTCACGATACCCCACTCGTGCGGGGTGAGGCGCGCAGGGGTGCCGTTCACGGTCGCGGTTTTCGCGGCGAGGTCGATCGTGAGGCGCCCGTCGGCGGTGGTCACGACGGGGGAGGGGGAGCCCGACGTTCGCCGCCTGAGGTTAGCACGCAAACGCGCAAGGAGCTCCCCGAGCGCGAAGGGTTTGGTCACGTAGTCGTCGGCGCCGCGATCGAGCGCCTCGATTTTCGTGTGGGTTTCGTGGCGGGCGGTCACGACGATGATCGGGACGTCTGACCAGCCGCGGATCCCGTCGATGACGTCGAGGCCGCTCATGTGCGGCAGGCCGAGGTCGAGGAGGACGGCCTCGATCGGGTTGTCGGCGGCCATGACGAGCGCCTGCTCCCCGGTCGTGGCCGTGAGCACCTGGTATTTGCGGGCCGTGAGGTTCACGGTCATGGCCCTCGCCAGTGCCGGATCGTCCTCGACGATGAGAATCATGACGCGCTCCCAACGGTGGTTTCGTGTGCGGGGGTGGGCGCACTGTCGGCGGTGGCTGGGGTGATGGTGAGCGGCAGTGACAGCACCATTGTGAGCCCGCCTCCCGGAGTGTCGTCGGCGGTGAGCGTGCCGCCCACGCCTTCCGCGAGCCCGCGCGCGACCGCGGCGCCGAGGCCCAGCCCGTGGCTGTTCGTCGTGTCACCGAACCGCGTGAAGGGCGTGAACAGGCGCGCCTTGCTCTCCTCTGTGAGGCCGGGCCCGTAATCGATCACGCGGATGAGGATACGCTCGCCATCCTGTGTCGCGTCGATCATGACCCCCGCGTCGGTGTGTTTGGCGGCGTTGCTGATGAGGTTTTCGAGCACGCGCTCCATGAGCGCCGCATCCGTCGTGATCGCCGGTAGCTCGCGCGGAACGCGCACCTCGAGCGAAGGCGGCACGAGGGAGGGGTCCATGTGGTGGAGGGTTTGGGCAACCAGCTCGGCGGGTCCGACGGTGACTGCCTTAACCTCGAGCTTATTCGTGTGGATGCGGGACATATCCAGGAGGTCCGCGACGATCCGATCCAGCCTGTCCGAGGACGATTCGATCGTGCGTAGAAGCTCCACCTGGGCGTCGCGGGGAAGATCAACGTCGTCGAGGAGGAGACCGGAGACGGCCGTTTTAATCGTCGCGAGCGGGGTGCGCAGGTCGTGCGAGACGGCCGTCAGAAGCGCCGTGCGCACGGAGTTCGCGGCCTCGAGCTGCCGGGCCTGCGTGCGGGCCCGGTTGAGCTGCGCCTGGGTCATGAGGCTCACGAGCCGGCCCGAATAGGCCTCGAGGAGCTGCTGCTCACTCGACGTGAGCGGGCGGCCAACGAGGGCGAGAACGTGCTGGTCATCGAGCGAAAAGGCTTCGTCGGCGAGCGTGACCGATTCGATCGGGATGCCTACTTTGTACTCGGGCACGAGTGCCGTGCCCTCGACGGTGGCGAGGGCGACGCCATCCTGGCCGAAGGTCGTGGCGATCTGTTCGAGGATCTCCTGGATCCCGATGCCGTCGCGGATCACGGAGCGGGCAAGCTCCGTCATAAGCTGCGCGTGCCGACGCGCCTCCTGGGACTCGCGCTGGCGGCGCACAGCGCCATCGACGACCTGGGCGACGAGGACCGCAACGAGCACGAACACGATGAGCAGGAAGATGTTCTTCGGTTCCGTGATGGACAGCGTGTGCGTGGGCGCGGTGAAAAACCAGTTGAGCAAGAGCGCGCCGCCGATGGCGGTCGCGAGGGCCGGCCACAGGCCACCCACGAGGGCGACGACGACGGACGCGAGCACGAAGCTCATAATCGCCGTGGACAGGTGCGCCGTAGGATCGCCGAGCGCGAGGTTCGCGAGGGTGACGACGATCGTGAGAATGGTCGCGAGTACCCAGCCCGTCGCGAGCCGCGCGGGGGAGAGGCTCGTGGGCGGCGCGGGAGCCGACCAGTGCGTGGCGGGCGGGTCCACGGCGACGATGTGCACGTCGATGTCGCCGGCACCGTCGATGATCGCGGCGCTCGTGGACCGCATGAGCAGCCGCTGGGCGAATCCCTGACGCGAAGCGCCCACAACGAGCTGGCTCGCGTTCACGGTCGTGGCGAAATCGAGGAGCGTGCGCGGGACATCATCGCCCGAAAGCACGTGCCAGGAGCCGCCGAGAGATTCGGTAAGGGAGCGCGCCTCGCTCATCTGCTCGGGCGACATGCGCGGTGGGCCATCCGCCGCGAGGACGTGAACGACGAGGAGCTCGCGCCCGGCGATGCGCCCCGCGATGCGGCGGCCACGTCGAATGAGCGCGGCAGTCTTCGGGCCGCCGCCCACGGCCACGAGGATCCTCTCGCGCGCCGCCCACGGCTCCTTGATGCCTTCCTCGCTGCGGTACTTCTCAAGGCCATCGTCGACCTGATCGGCAAGCCACAAAAGCGCGAGCTCGCGAAGCGCCGTGAGGTTCCCCTTGCGGAAGAACTTGCTGAGCGCCGCATCCACGGTCGCGGGCCCGTACACCTGCCCCTGCCGCAGCCGCACGCGCAGCGCGTCGGGGCTCAGGTCGATCAGCTCGACCTCCTCCGCTTCGCGCAGGACCGGATCGGGAATCGTCTCGTTTTGCACGTGGCCCGTAATGTTCGTGACCACGTCGTTGAGGGATTCGAGGTGCTGAATGTTTACGGTCGAGATGACGTTGATGCCCGCATCGAGCAAACGGTGAACATCCTGCCAGCGCTTCGCCGTCGTATCCTCACCGTGCACGGTATGAGCGAGCTCGTCCACGAGAACGACGTCGGGCTTGCGCTCGATAATCGCCGGAACATCAAGCTCGTCATACGTCGAACCGCGATAGCTCACTCGCCGAGGCGGAATCACCGGCAGCCCCTCAAGCCTCGCGGCGGTCCCCGAACGCCCGTGGGTTTCAACAACGCCTACGACGACGTCCTCCCCGCCCTTCAGGCGGTCATGGGCCTCCTCGAGCATCGCGCAGGTCTTACCTACGCCGGGGGCAGCCCCCAGATACACCTTGAGTACACCGCGCACCGTGTTCATGTCAGTCCTTCGCCGCAAGCAGGTCGAGGTTCAGGTCATTGACGTTGACGACCTCTTCACCTGCAAAGCCGAGGGTTCGCCCCTGGGTGTGCTTCTTGACGAGCTGTGCAACAGCCGACCGCGAAAGCCCCGAGTTCTTCGCCACTCGTTCGATCTGGATGCGAGCATACTCCGGGCTGATGTGCGGGTCGAGACCGGAACTACTCGCGGTCACTGCATCAGCGGGGACAACGGCCTCATCCACGCCGTTCTCGCGGGCGATAAGGGCGCGCTGCTCAGCGACCTGCGCGGTGATCTCCTCACCGACGGGGCTCAAGTTCGAGCCGCCCGAAGCCAAACCGTCATAGTTGCCCGCCGACATCCGGGGGTGGAACAGGGCGGGATCCTTCGACGTGTCCTGAGCGATCAGGGACGACCCGACGGTGCGGCCATCGAGGCTCATCATGGAACCGTCGGCATTGTGAGCGAACGCCCGGCCCGCGACCCACACGGCCGCCGGATAAAACAGGCCAAGCACAACGAGAAGGGCAAGAAGAACGCGCGTGGAGCGCCACACGGCGGAGACAATGCCCGAGATTGTCGAGTTCATGAGTTTTCCAATCGAGAGAAAAACGACAGGGGTGGTGGGGCCGAGCCGGAGAGGTCACTCAAAGCGTTGCCCTCGCGGCTCGGCCCTCATGGTTAGAGCCCGGGAATGATGCTCACGACAAGGTCGATGAGCTTGATCCCGATGAACGGAACGATGAATCCGCCAAGGCCATAAATGAGCAGGTTGCGGCCGAGGAGCTGGTTCGCAGAACCCGGTCGATACTTCACGCCCTTGAGCGCGAGAGGAATGAGCGCAACGATGATGAGCGCGTTGAAGATCACGGCCGAAAGGATCGCCGACTCGGGTGAACTCAGACGCATGACGTTGAGCAGATCGAGGCCAGGGAACACGCTCACGAACATCGCGGGGACGATCGCGAAATACTTCGCGACGTCGTTCGCGATCGAAAACGTCGTGAGAGCACCGCGCGTGATGAGAAGCTGCTTGCCGATCTCGACAATCTCGATGAGCTTGGTCGGATCCGAATCGAGATCGACCATGTTGCTCGCTTCCTTCGCGGCCTGCGTGCCCGTATTCATGGCCACGCCGACGTCGGCCTGCGCAAGCGCAGGAGCGTCATTCGTGCCGTCACCGGTCATCGCGACCATGTTGCCCCCGCGCTGCTCACTGCGGATCAGCGCGAGCTTATCCTCGGGCTTTGCGCCCGCGAGATAGTCGTCAACACCGGCCTCTTTCGCGATCGCACGCGCCGTCAGCTCGTTGTCGCCCGTAATCATGACGGTGCGAATGCCCATCTTGCGAAGGTGCGCGAAGCGCTCCGTCATGCCTTCCTTGATGACGTCCTTGAGGTGGAGGCTGCCGAGCACGCGGCGGGCCCCGGCCTTCTCTTCGGCCACGACGAGGGCCGTGCCACCGTCGGAAGAAATCTCCCGCACAGTTTCGTTGACATCCTCCGTGACGGTTCCGCCCTTCGCGGTGACCCACTTGAGGATCTCGGAAGCCGCGCCCTTGACGATGCAGTGCTCGGGAGTGCGCTGCACGCCGCTCATGCGCGTTTCCGCGCTGAACGGAATGAACTCAGCGTTTCGATATTCGCTTTCGGGAATCGGGCCAACGCCCATGGTCGTCGTCGCGAACTCCACGATCGAGCGACCCTCGGGGGTCTCGTCCGCGAGAGAGGACAGTAGTGCGCCGTAGGCGATCTCGTCCTCGCTCACGCCCTGGGCGGGAATGAACGCGCTCGCCTGGCGATCACCCACCGTGATCGTGCCGGTCTTGTCCAACAGCAGAGTCGTCACGTCGCCAGCGGCCTCGACCGCGCGGCCCGACGTCGCCATGATGTTGCGGCGCATGAGCCTATCCATGCCGGCGATGCCGATCGCCGAAAGGAGCGCGCCGATCGTCGTGGGGATAAGGCACACGAGCAGGGCGATGAGAACCTCGATCGGCTGCTTCGCGCCCGCGTAATCGGCCATGGGGACGAGCGTCGCGACGACGAACAAGAAGATGAGCGTGAGCACCGAAAGGAACGCCGAAAGGGCGATCTCATTCGGGGTCTTCTGCCGCTGCGCGCCCTCGACGAGGTCGATCATGCGGTCCACGAACGTGTTGCCCGGCTCCGAGGTGATGCGCACCTCGATCTCGTCCGAAAGGACGCGCGTGCCGCCCGTGACCGCCGAACGGTCGCCGCCGCTTTCGCGGATCACGGGAGCGGATTCGCCCGTAATCGCAGACTCATCGACCGTCGCGGCGCCCTTGACGACGTCGCCATCGCCCGGGATCGTCTCGCCGGCACACACCACGACGATGTCGCCGGGGCGAAGATCCGCAGCGGGCACCTCCTCGATGCTTCCATCCTCGCGGCGCACGCGGCCCACGGCCGCTGTCTTCGCGGAACGGAGCGCATCGGCCTGCGCCTTACCTCGCCCCTCGGCGACGGCCTCGGCGAGGTTCGCGAACACGACCGTGAGGAACAGCCAGATCGCGAGCGAGAACACGAACACGCTCGGCTTGAAAAAGCCCACGATGATCGTGATGAGCGCGCCCATCTCGACGATAAACATGACGGGCGTGCGCACCATGTGCGCAGGGTTCAACTTGCGCAGCGCCTGCGGGAGCGCCTTGGTAAGAGAGCGCGGCGTGAAGCCTGATCCGGAATTCGCGGTCTTCTCCTCGTGAGGCTGCGAAGAAACGCGGTCGGTCACCTGTACCTGAGTCATTTCATGAGTCCTTCAGCAAGTGGTCCAAGAGCGAGCGTCGGAAGGAAGGACAGGCCGGTCACGATGAGCGCGATGCCGGCCATGACGCCTGCAAAGAGAGGTGTGTGAGTGCGCAGGGTGCCGCTGTTAGTCGCGACAACCTCCTTGGCGGCGAGCTTGCCCGCGAGCGCCAGCACGAACAGCATCGGCAAGAAGCGGCCAAGCAGCATGGCGAAGCCGAGCGCCACGTTGAAGAACGGCGTGTTCGCATTGAGGCCCGCGAAGGCAGAGCCGTTGTTGTTGGACGCCGACGTGAACGCGTACAGCACCTCGCTGAAGCCGTGAGGACCGCCGTTGGCGAGCGACGCCGCCGTCGACGGCAGGGCAATGGCGACCGCCGATCCCACGAGCACGAGCACGGGCACGACGAGGATGTACAGGCTCAAAAGCTTGACCTCGGTCGGGCCGATGCGTTTACCCATGTAGACCGGCGTGCGGCCCACCATGAGCCCGCTGATGAACACGCTCATGATCGCGATGACGAGCATGCCGTACAGGCCGGAACCGACGCCGCCCGGCGCGATTTCACCGAGAAGCATGTTGAAGATCAACACGCCGCCGGAGATCGGCTCGTAGGAGGAGTGCATCGAGTCCACGGCGCCCGTTGAGGTGAGCGTCGTCGCGGTCGCGAACAGGCTCGAACCGACGATTCCGAAGCGCGCCTCCTTGCCTTCCATCGCGGCGAGGTGATCGCCCGCGAAGTGAAGCTGGAGGGCGGTCGTGGCGGCGAGCGAACCGATCGCGAGAACAGCCATCGCGCCGAGAACAGCCCAGCCCTGACGCTTGTCACCCACCATGATTCCGTAGGTACGGGGGAGGGCGAACGGGATAAGCAGGATCAGGAAGATCTCGAGGAGGTTCGTGAGGCCGTTCGGGTTCTCGAACGGGTGCGCGGAGTTCGCGTTGAAGAAGCCGCCACCGTTCGTGCCGAGCTCCTTGATCGCTTCCTGGCTCGCGACGGGCCCGCCGGGAATGATCTGTGTTCCACCGGTCAGGGTGTGCACGTGCTGGGCGGCGTTGAAGTTCTGGATGGCGCCGCCGGCGATCAGGAGGATCGCGCCGATGAACGCGATCGGCAAAAGGATGCGGAAGTTACAGCGCACGAGGTCAACCCAGAAGTTGCCGAGCTTATCCGTGCCATGGCGGGCAATACCGCGAATGATCACGATCGCCGCGCAGATTCCGACGGCGGCCGAAATGAAGTTCTGGAACGACATGCCCAGCATCTGCGTGAGATGGGACATCGTCGTTTCACCGCCGTACGACTGCCAGTTCGTGTTGGTGACGAACGAGGTTGCCGTGTTCCACGCTTGCGTCTCTTCGACGGGGCCGAGGCCGTGTGCCATGGGCAGCCACTGCTGAACCCGCTGCAGGATGTAGAGGCCGAGCACACTCAGGAGGGAGACGGCGAGAATGTTGCGAAGGTAGATTCGCCACGAGTGCTCGCGGTCTGTTCGGATCCCCGCGAAGCGGTACACGAGCCGCTCCGGCCAGAGGTGGCGCTCAGAGGTAAAGGTGCGCGCCATGTACGCGCCGAGCGGTCGATGTACCGCGACGAGTGCCGCGATGAGTACGAGGATTTGAACGAACGCCATGACTACCCGAACCTTTCCGGTCGAATGAGTGCATAGGTCACGTAGACGATTGCGGCTGCGCAGATGAGCAGCCAGGCGATATCGAGGATGGTCACAGCAGGCTCACCGCCGATGCGAGGCCCAGGCATCCTCCGAAGAACACGGTCGTCAATACGACAAACACAATGTCGAGCACGGTATGGCTCCTGAATGGTGCTGCCGGAAACCCTCCGGCGTGGCGGATCCGCAACCGGGGTACCCGGTGTGCGAAGTCGCTCGGTTGAGCGGCACTGCTATCGAACGTCGAGGTCGCCCAGGCCCGAATAGAAACTGACGCGTTCTTGACGCGGCGGCGATTTTTCCTGACACATTCTTAACGCGGCCAGGTCAGGGCTCACATTTTTTCGGTTTCGATCGTGGATGTGCGTGAGGTGCGCCCCGCGAACTTGGAGGCGGCGCGTGCGGCGGCTATGCTGTTGTAGTTCGAGTAACAGGGGCCTTTAGCTCAGTTGGCAGAGCATCGGACTTTTAATCCGCGGGTCGCGGGTTCGATCCCCGCAGGGCCCACTCGACATGTGAACGGGCGGCTTGGTCATGGCGACTGAGTCGCCCGTTTCGCATGCAGGCTGCTCACTATCTCGTCGTGCCCGTCCCTCACTATCTCGTTGTGTCCTGCCCTTCCCGATCTCAATGTGTCCCGCCCCTCCCGGCGAGGCTTTCATTTGGGCCCCTGCCGTTTTCCCCGCTGGCCCCTCTCTGCCGTTCCCCCGCCCCTTTCCTCGCCGCCCCTTCTTGCCGCCCCACCTTTCTTGCCGCCCTTTTCTCCCTGCCCTTTCCCGACTCCCCCGTTCCGGATTATGAAGATTCTGTGGGATAAGCACCCTGCCACAGCTCTCGCGCGCCATTTTCTTCATAAAGATTGACGGCGTCGGTCCAAGAAACGACGGCGGACAAAGGGTTGCGTCCAGCGAAATATCTTTTTAGTGTTACCTAGGCCACACGTAGTGACGACTGAGAGGGAACTTCAATGATTAATTACGACCATCTCCGCGACAACGACGACTTCATGCGCGTGCTCTCTGCGATACGAGAGAACTGCATCGCCACCGAATACGAAATCGCTGAAATAGCGGACATGGACTTCGACGTTGTCGGCGAGCACTACCGGCTCGCGCAAGCGATTGTTGCCGAGGAAATCGACCACGGCATCGTGCACGACCCCTATGGCGCGAGTGCCGCTCAGGGATTCATGGCCTGGCTGCGCACTGAATACCCGAATGGGTCGGCGGCACGTCAGGAGTGATTCACCCGCGCGCCCATCGCCTTGCACGGCCGGGCCGGTGTACCTTTGTCACTGCAGCCAGCGGCAATGCCGCCTGCAACGCCCGTTGCTGTCCATTGCCGCTGACGTGACCCCGTCGCTACGCAATATGATGAGCGTGAGTGGGGCCGGGTGCTGGATGGGGGCGGTCAGCAGTGGCGAATGTGCATCTTTTCGTGGACGAAAGCAAAGCGCGTGGCTATAGATTTGCGCTCACTACCGTGGATCCACAGGACATGAACGCAGAACGGACTCTCGTGCGGGATCTTCTGCTCAAGGGGCAATCACATCTTCACTTTACGAAGGAGAGTGATGGGCGGAGACGGAAAATTCTCGATGCTCTCGCACGGAATTCAACCGCACGCACCACGATCCTCACGGCTCCGGACGGGCTAAAGGATAAAGCGGCACGCCTCCGATGCCTGCAAGGGGCAGCAGATCTCGCTATCGAAATGAGGGCTGCTCGCCTCGTGTTTGAAGAGGATGCGTCGACCCTGCAAGCGGATCGCAAAGCACTTTACCCGCTTCTGCGCGGAACCAGCGTTGAGTACCGCTTTGAAAAGAAGCGCCAAGAGCCTTTGCTGTGGATTTCCGATGCCATTGCCTGGTGCTTCGCCGCGAAGGGGGAGTGGAGGAAGCGCGCGGAGCCTCGTGGGTTAAGTAAAGAAAAGTGTGTCCGCATGCCACCATAACCCCAGACCACACACCACAAATCACCAAAGAATAGCTCCCCGAAAGCTATTACCCACACCATCCCGCACCTCCGGCCACATTTGTGCTAACCGCACACCGGTTGGATTAAAGGATGACCACCAACCGCCCCAGCTGCCCACTATGCGGCAACAACACAAAGAAAAACGGCACCACCAGCAAATCAACCACCCGTTGGCGCTGCACCCACTGCGGACACTCCTTTACCCGCAACACCCAAACCCACAACAAAAACACCGCCACCATGGCTTTGTTCATCCAATGGGCCACCGGCACCCAATCTCTAACCACCTTCGCCGCACACCATGGCGTAACCAGGCAAACCATGCACCACCGATTCCGATGGTGCTGGTGGATCATCCCCACACCCACCATCGACCCATTCCGCATCCATGACCAAATCTTCCTCGACGCGACCTATCTAAAGTCCGGATGCCTCCTGATCGCAGCCAGTAAAACCCACGTCATCAACTGGACCTGGGCCAGACACGAAACCACCGCCGCCTACACCGAACTCCTACGCCCCATTGCCGCACCACTAATCGCAGTCACAGACGGCGGACAAGGTGCCCAATCAGCCATCCACCACTGCTGGCCAACAACACGCTGAGGTTACCCTCGTTTAGTGGACACCCTATTAGTGCGGATCTTGTGTCCGTAGGAGAGGATGTTCATTGTGAGTCAACAGCGCAAGAAGTACACGCCGGAGTATCGGCGTGAAGCCGCGAACCTGGTAATAGAGTCGCGGCGTCCGATTGCTCATGTGGCTAAGAAGATTGGTGTGTCCGCCGGGCTTTTAGGCCGGTGGGTCAAACTCGAGCGTGAGCGCCGAGGAGCATCAGATGGGATGAGCGAGGCTGATCTTCGTGCTGAGAATGCTCGTCTTCGTCGGGAGCTGGCTGAAGCCAAGATGGATAACGAGTTTTTGTCAAAAGCGACAGCCTTCTTCGCTGCGAAGCAACGCGAGCAGAAAAGTTCGAATTGATGCAGCAGGAGAAGGCGAACTACAGCATCAAGCGCATGGCACGGCTTTTAAAAGTGTCTCGGTCTGGATACTACAAATGGGCCCATACGCAGCAGAAGCGACTATCGGGCGAAGATGATCGTGCAGCATTTTACGATGATGTTGACCGCAAGATTCACCGGATTTGGAAAGACTCCGATGAGGTTTATGGTGCGCCGCGGATCACCGCAGAACTTGCCGAGCGCTACCACATTGCGCTTAACCGTAAGACTGTGGCTAAACGGATGTGCATGATGGGGAT